>Ga0326727_10001243_pt1 | contig 96795 bp, 92 predicted proteins | sample MB2enrmetagenome_FD_207643 | JGI IMG/M metagenome (GOLD analysis project Ga0326727, IMG submission 207643) | Lab enriched peat soil microbial communities from McLean, Ithaca, NY, United States - MB29MY | ecosystem: Environmental > Terrestrial > Soil > Wetlands > Peat | place: USA: New York... | reverse complement strand
GCGTCTTCGTCTGGCCCCGCTTGATTTTGCCGGTGCCGGTCTTGCTGAAGCGCTTGGCCGCGCCCGTATGGGTCTTCAACTTGGGCATTCGTTTTCTCGTTTCGGAAGGGTGGATTCACCCGGAAGCAAGCATCGTAAGACAGGGATTCCCCTGACCTTATGAGGCTTCAACCATTATACCGCAAGCCAAAGCCGAAGGGGTTTGCTGACTGTTAAAGCAGTTTCCTACGCCTTCGGCGTGGGTGCGGCGGCTGGGGCCGTCGGCGCGGGCGGCTTGGGCTTGGGGGCGCCTTCCTTTTTGGCCGGAGCAATGATCGCGTGCAGAATTGTGCCTTCCATGCGCGGCATGAACTCCACGATGCCCGCATCGCCAATGTCCTGGATCAACCGGTTGATGATGTTATAGCCCAGTTCGCGGTGAGCCATCTGCCGTCCCCGGAAGCGCAGGCTGGCCTTCACCTTGTCGCCATCGACAAGAAAACGCACCGCCTGGTTCTTTTTGGTCTGGTAGTCGTGCTCATCCACGGTCACAGAGAACTTGACTTCCTTGACCGTGATTACCTTCTGCTTCTTCTTGGCGGCCCGTTCGCTCTTTTCCTTCTCGTAGAGGAAGCGGCCGTAGTCCTGGATGCGGCAGACCGGCGGAACCGCATTGGCCGAAACCTCCACCAGGTCGAGGCCCCGTTCACGGGCGATCTTCAGCGCCTCAAAGGGCGCCAGGATTCCCAGTTGCTCGCCGTCTTCGTCGATTACGCGGATTTCGCGCGCGCGTATCTTGTCGTTAATGCGAATAAAGGACTTTGCAGAACGTTTGTCGAGTGCGATGGTGCTCCTCCAAAAGTCGTTCCGGCCCGCCTCCGGAATCTATCCGAATGGTAGCAGGCACAGGAGCGCAAACTGAGTATAGCATTGGCTTGGCCTATCTGAACAAAGGGTTTATGGGGGATTCTATGCCTATTGCGCGCCGCAATGAAAGCCCGCAGGAGGCGAGGAGGGCCAATCCGGTTAGCCGAGGCGGATTGATTGATCGATTCGCGGACGGAATTTAGCTGTTTCAAAGTGCAGGTTTGGCGTTATATTATAGATAGGTAAATAACCAGGTAGAAAGGTAGACATGGCGCTGAGCATCAAATCCCCCGAGTCCGATAACCTGGCCCGGAGGCTCGCTGCCACTACGGGCGAGTCTCTTACTGTAGCGATCACGATTGCATTACGCGAACGACTGGCTCGCGAAGAACGAAAGCGTCACAATAACAGATCTCTCGCAGCGGAATTAATGGAGATTGGACGTCATTGCTCTTCTCTTCCCGTGCTTGATCCCAGAACGAGCGATGAGATTCTCGGTTATGACGAAAATGGGCTTCCATCATGATTGTCGATACGTCAGCCGTACTCGCAATTCTGTTTGCTGAACCGGAAGCCCAGCGGATTGCCGACGCGATCGAAGACTGCCCGGTCTGCCGATTCCCGGCAAGCTGCTCTCTTGAAGCGACAATAACTTTGCTGGGCCGCCATGGTGAGGAAGGATTGCACGATCTCGACGTGTTTATGGCTCGCAGCCGGATGGAAATTGCCTCTTTTACCGAAACCCAGGCTCGGCTGGCCCGCGATGCATTCCGACGCTACGGCAAGGGACGCCACCCAGCACAGCTCAACTTTGGCGACTGCATGGCCTACGCGCTGGCCAAGGATACCGGCGAAGAGTTGCTCTTCAAAGGAACCGATTTTGCACTGACGGATATTGCAGTGGCGGCGTACTGAGCCTGCGCGGTCTCAGCCAAAGCCGCCTCAAGCGCTCCTTCAGCGTTCAGCCCGGTCACCCGCACCCTCACCAGGCGGTTGGCTTCCAGCCGGCCTTCCACTTCCACGGGTAAAAAGTTCCCCGTAAGCGCAGCGCTCCGGCCACGCGCTTCCATCTCTGCCGGCGTGTGCAGCGTAATAGCCTCCAGCTCCCGCCCCACAAAGCGCATCCGGTGCGTATGGCTCTTTTCACGGGCCAGCGCGCGCAGGGCAGCCATCCGCTCTTCCACAGCCTTAGCCGGAACCGGCCGCTCGGCGTGCAGCGTCCATCCGATTGTTGCCGGCCGCGGCGAAAAGGGAAACAGGTGCAGGTAGCCAAAGGGCAGCGCCCGCACCAGCGCCATGGTCTCCTCGAATTCAGCGTCGGTCTCTCCGGGAAAGCCCACCATCACGTCCGCGCCCAGAGTCAACTCCGGCCCGCAGGCGAGCCTCAGCGCTTCCACCTTTTCCGCGTAATGCCACGGCCTGTATCGCCGGTGCATTCGCCGCAGCACCGCGTCCGACCCGGACTGCAGGGGCAGGTGCGCATGGCGCGCCAGCCGAGTTCCGCCAAATTCCGCCATCAGTCCAATCAGTTCCGCGTCCCAATCCATCGGCTCAATTGAGCTGAGCCGCAGGCGGCTGAGCGACGTCTGCTCGAAAATCTCCCGCACCAACCCAGCCAATGTCCGCGGAAACGCTTCGCCGGATCCAGGCAAATCCCTGCCCCATCGCCCTAAATTGATCCCCGAGAACACCAGTTCCTTGCCGCCGGCAGCCACAAATCCCTCTACCTGGCGGAGAACGCTTGCCACGGGCAGGCTTTTGGATGAGCCTCTGGTTTGGGGGATGATGCAAAAGGCGCAGCGGTTTCCGCACCCGTCCTGAATTTTGAGGTTGGGCCGGGTCTGCACGCCGGGCACGACCTGCGCCTCTTCGAGAAACGAGTGGGCAAACTTATCGTCTGCCCAGACCATCTGCGCCACCTGCGGTGGGGCCAACTGCTCGCTCATCGCTCGCTCGGGGCTTGTTGAAGTTCGTAGCTGTACCAACCCGTTGTCTTCGTGGAATGCCTCGCGCCCCAACAGCCCCAAAATAATCTCCGGCGCGAGCGCTTTGTGGCTGTTGCCCACCACGGCGGCCACGCCTTCGAGGCCCGCCAACTCCTCCGGCGCGCGCTGCGCATAGCATCCGGTCACTACAATCTTCGCGGCCGGATTCAGCCGGTGCGCCCGGCGGATAAAGGCCCGCGCGGCGCGGTCGGCCTCTGCCGTTACGCTGCACGTGTTCACCACCACCACATCAGCCGCCGTGGGAGTGTCCTCGCACAGCCCTGCTGCGCGCAACCGGCCGCTCACCGCCTCGCCATCCGCGCGCGCCGCCCGGCAACCGAAATGTTCGATAGAATAACTCAGCACAATCCCAGTTTAGTTGCTACAGGGTGTGGAGAACAGCGGCAGGTTTATGATGGCAGGAAATGAAGATTGGAGTGCTATGCATCGGCCTGCGAAACGAATTTGCACTCTGGCGCACCCACACCTGATTGCCGCAATTGCGCAACTGTTGCTGCTGGGAGTGGTTGCGGGGTTGCCGGCCGCCGCACAAACCCAGCCGCGGGTACTTGTCTACACACGCAACTACACCAGCGACGGCAAGGGGTATGTGCACGACAACATTGCGGACAGCGTGGCAGCCATCAGGAAAATGGGCGCGGAAAAAGGGTTTGCGGTGGATGTCTCGGACGACCCGGCAACGTTCACTGAGACCAATCTGAAGCAGTACGCCGCCCTGATCTTTTCCAACAGCAATAATGAAGCGTTTTCAAACGATGCGCAGCGCGGCGCCTTCAAGCACTACATCCAGGCCGGCGGGGGCTTTGTTGGAATCCATTCTGCCTCTGGTTCGGAGCGCGATTGGCCCTACTTCCAGTCGGTGCTGGGCGGCAAGTTTGTGGTCCACCCCAGGATGCAGCCATTTACCGTGCAGGTGGCCGATCCGGCCTTTCCAGCGGTCAAAGGTCTTCCGGCGCAGTTTGCCTGGACGGACGAATGCTATTTTATCGATCACCTGAACCCCGACATCCATCCGGTCCTGGTAACCGATCGCACCAAGCTGACCGGGCTTGAGGCAATCAAGATCGACGTTTCGGCCTTTCCCAATCCTTTGCCGCTGGCGTGGTATCACCACTTCGATGGCGGGCGGGAGTTTTACTTGGCGCTGGGGCACAACAAGGAGGACTACACGAATCCAATTCTGTACGGGATCATCGAGAATGGCATCCTATGGGCCATGGGGGCGACAAAGTGATTCGATATACTCGATGAAGACCTGTCTATCCCAGGGCTGCAACTTAAACCATGGAAAGATCTACTCCCGCCAATTCAGATTCAGCATCGGTTGCCGCCAAAGGCTCGACCCGCCATATCATCAGCTTTGTATATTTCACCTTTGTGGTTTATCTCTCCATCGGGCTGCCGCTGGCCGTTCTTCCGCCGTATGTGCATCTGCGCATGGGCTATAGCGCGGCGCTGGCAGGACTGGTCATCAGCATCCAGTACATTGCCACGCTCGTCAGCCGCCCCTGGGCCGGGCGCATCAGCGACCGCGCCGGCGCCAAGGTCTCCGTCCTCTGGGGCATGGGCGCCTGCTCGTTGAGCGGTGCGGTACTGATCGCCGCCGCCGTCCTGCACTCCGTCCCCTGGCTCAGCCTTTCCATTCTGCTGCTCAGCCGCCTGGCGCTGGGCGTTGGCGAAAGCCTCGGCTCGACCGGTTCGACTTTGTGGGGCATCACCAGCGCCGGACACGACAACACCGCCAAAGTCATCTCCTTCAATGGCATCAGCACCTATGGCGCCATGGCGCTGGGGGCTCCGCTGGGCGTGGCTCTTGATTCGCTCTGGGGAAACCCGCAGTTGGGCCTGGCCTCCATCGGCCTGCTCACCCTGCTCGTGTGCGCCTTCAGCTTTGCCCTGGCCTGCCGCAAGAGTCCCGTCCCGGTCCATCCCGGCGAGCACCTCCCTTTCCACCATGTCGTGGGCCGGGTAGCTCCGCATGGCATGGGATTGGCGCTGGGTGGCGTGGGCTACAGCGTGCTGGCCACCTTCATCACGCTCTTCTACGCCAGCCGCCACTGGAACGGCGCTGCTCTCTGCCTCACGGCTTTTGGATTGGCGTTTGTCGCGGCGCGCCTCCTCTTCATCCAGACCATCAACCGCTTCGGCGGTTACCCGGTGGCTATCACCTGCCTCTCGGTCGAATCCCTGGGAATGCTGTTGCTGTGGCTCGCGCCGTCACCCTGGATGGCCTTCACCGGCGCAGGAATAGCCGGCTTCGGCTTTTCTCTGGTCTTTCCCTCTATTGGCATTGAAGCGGTCAAGCGCGTCGCCATCAACAATCGCGGCGCAGCGCTGGGCGTTTACACCGCCTTTGCCGACGTCTCCTTCTTCCTTACCGGGCCTCTGGCCGGCGCGGTGATCGGACTTTACGGCTACTCCAGTGTCTTCCTCTTCGGGCTGGCGTGCGTGCTGATTGCCCTGGGTATCGCCATCGTCCTCGGGCAAATGCGGGGATCAGAGATAACGGAATAGTGTCTGCAAGCAAGCTGCAAGGCCACATCCGCCTGCCGCTGGTTCCGCCCCCGGCCGCCACGCGGCAAAAACTCGAGCAGGTGGCCGGGGAATACGGACTGCTTAAGAAGTGAGTGATGCCCTGAGAGCAGGGATCTGTTGCGGCGCACTCGACTCCTACTTGGTCGCGATCTCCACTATCTCGACGCGGCGGTTCTTGGCTCTTCCCTCGTCGGTCTTATTGGAGGCCAAAGGCGCCCAAGGTCCGGCGCCGAAGGCCACCAGCCGAATTGCGGCGATGCCGCGCTTGGAGACTAGCTCGTTGATGACCGACTGGGCGCGCGCCTGGGAGAGCTTAATATTGCTGGTGGCGTCGCCGACCATGTCGGTGTGCCCGACGATTCCGACCTTCAACGCAGGATTGTTTTTCAACAGCTTGGCGATCTCATCAATAGCCGGCTTGGATTCCGGCTTTATGTCGGACTTGGCGGTATCGAAGTTGATGCCGTAGATGGCCACGCTGCCGGTGTTGGCAATGCTGTTGGCCATGCCGGCGGCGTCCATCGTCACTTCCTGTTGCATAACCTGCCGCTCGACGATGGTCTCCACGTAGCTATCGCTACGGGACTCGATCAGCACCCATACTTCCTTGCCGTTTTTCGCAAGACGCAAGGTGGTGTTGTACCAATTGCCGCCTGGTGAATCGTCCACGACCTGTCCACCGGCGGCACGCGCGGCATTCTGCAGGTTGCGAATGATCTGCAGCATGGACGCCGCGGGAGCGTTTTGTTTTTGCTCGTAATCAATCTTGATGGTGCGGCCCTCAATCGCCTGATTCGTCTTCTTGCCATTCTGGGTGACGGTGAAGGTGACCGACTCGAACTGCGTATCGCTATAGTTGACGATGAAGAACCCGGGCATGCGGGTAATTCCCGGGTAGTCCTTCGATCCAGCCTGATCTGTCTGACCGAAAGCGGTTGAAATGAGCGTAAACGCGGCAAGCGCCACGAGTAGAGTGCGAAGAATGGGTTTCATGATGCCTCCTCAGTAAATCTTGTTTGTTGTTCTGCAACGGACTGGAATGTGCGGGATTCCTGTCGTCGTAAACTACTGCTCGAACGGTTAGTCGCGGGCCGGACTTCACGGTCGCGCTGCCAGTGACCTTGCCGGTCTTCAGGCCGGTCTGGCCCGATCCCTGCGCTCGACGGGCGATCAGGGATGATAAGAAATTCAGACACAAAATAGGGCCATTTGGCGACCATACAGGATGATAGGAGCCGTTTGCCTGGAATGCAAACGGTTTTTCCCATAGCCAGGCGAGAGAAGATACCATTCCGGCTTTCACTACTGCCTGCCGGACTTCCTGGTCTCATGGTTGAGACCAGGGATCCGCCAGCCTACCCAACCAGCGCCTTCTTTACCATCTCGCTGATCACGCGGCCTTCGGCGCGGAGGCTGGCGGCTTGCAATTTAACCTAATCAAGCACTGAGTGGAGTTCTGAGGGCGCGAATCAGGGAGCAGAAGAAAAACCCGATTAGAAAAGCTCGGCGACAGGAGGAAATGTTAGTAACAGGCTCAAGCCGAGCAGCACTAAAGCCACGGCGTTGATTCGGGCCTGAGCGACGGTCCGGTTCCGCCAACGCCACTCCAGGATTCCCCAGGCTATCAGCCAGACAAGAATGGACGACGTGGTTACGCCGGAGAGAGGCCCGGTTGGCTTGTAAATAACAAACAGGCTTTTGAGGAAGGCGGATTTGTCCGCCGCGATCGAAAAGAATGCCAACATGAACGAACCAATGCCTGCCGACAAAATAGCAGCAGCGCCAGAGCCATTCGGCAATACGGCGGAGGTTGCGGGGATGGAAGGTTCTTGTTGGTTCACAGTTATTCTCCGTCCATAAGATGAATAGTTCGCCCACCTTCAACGGGCGCTTTTTTCACAAGCATAGCGCCAAAGAAACCAGCGATCCCGGCGGCAAGAAACGAAACCAGGGTAAAACACAGGACCGCGGCGCGAAGCTGGGGATGATTTCTGAGGTCTCGGCCGTAGCGGATGACAACGGCGGCGGCCATGGTGATGGAGATAGGCACGAGCCACGCAATATGTTCTTTCCACTCCATCCCGATGGAGTGCCAGCCGCAGGTGGCTGAGTTCGACAGGAGCAACCGCTGGGGAAATGCGGCAAGATTGACAGCTCCCGCCGGAGCAGCGGCGCGATACCAGGGATAGATAATGTATGCGCCGGTAAGGACCGTTAGCCAGGCAAGCACAGACATGGCGACAAGATAGACTTTGAGAAAGTTATCGTCCCCCGGAGCGATGGGATTTGCCGCTCCTGGGGAGTAGCGGCGATAGAGCTCAACCAGAGCGCCTGAGCAGGCGAGCAGATAGAGCGCACCGAATCCCATTCCGTGGATGAGTGTCCACAAACTGCGTTCCGTAATCTCCATTCACTGACCTCCTGCACAGATAACTGCTGGATCACTAGAGCCGTGAGTCAGAAGTTCATTGAAGAGCAACAGCAGATCCTTCGACTCACCACCCCCAGGCTGAAGAGTACGCCTGGGGCCCCGTTCGCTCAGGATGACACACAGTTTTTGCGCTGCAAATTTCTGACTCAAGACACCTGCAAACTGCGAGATCTTCAAAATCCATTCAAGTTGTGCCGCCTGGATAACCAGGCATTTTCGACGGCCTTCTTCTTGTCATCTTTTCCCCATGTCCAGTACATGCCGAGATAAGCGTAGTTCTCGGTTTGTCCGGTGACTGAGTGGCCGTAGGCGAAGAGCAATTGATGGTCGGGATTTTTGAAGTGGTAATAGCCGCCAGCGTCGATCATGGTGGAAGCTTGAGTCTGAGCGGCGGCGAAGCCCTCCCGCCCATGGGCGAAGACCTCGGCGCCCAGCTCCAGCCTCTTGTTGAACTCGCGTTTCACCAGCCATGCGGTGTAAGGAAAATCACGAAATTGCGTTTGCGGGACGACCTGATAGCCGCCACCGCCATCGAAGGTCCAGGGGCCGATGTTCTTTTGCAACCAGAGGGGAAGCTTGTACCAGACTTTCCCGACGCCGAGACCTTTGGTGGAATTGCCTGTGGGCATCTCGAACATGGTGAAGCTGCCGATCTGAGGAACGTGTTTCGACTCCTTGATGAAGGCGATCTTCGCGCCCAATTCCATATCCGTAAGTCCAAAGGCGCTGGGGCCGGCGCCGCCGGGAAGATAGACGGGGTTGTTGGATGGAACGACCGCTCCCCAGGGCAGAATGGCGTGAAGCTGCACCCTGGGAATGGCTCCCCAGTTAAACTCGAAGGCTGGGCCCGAGGAGTCGAGTTCCGCCGGAGTGCCATCCATTGCGCCGAAGATATAGAACTCATAATGATGCAGGTCAACCGGCACCGGGTCGTCGGTTTGAAATGGCGGACCCTGCGCCCACAGCCTTGGAACTGTGAGCAGGATAAGCAGGAACAGAGTCAGCCGGGCGCAATGGCCGGGATAATGCATCGACGCTCCTTGATCGGAACCGGAGGCAGAAATCAGCCGGCGCTACGGACGGCGAAAAGAACAATCTATGTTTGAGCCAGCCGGGGAAGGCGCACAACAAGCGCTCCTGCTTGATTACGGATGTATCCGGTCAAGCGTTTGATGCAAATTGTATCTATTGAAGCAGCCTATCGTGCATCCATCAGGAGCTTTCCGCTGAAATCGTCCACATATTTCAGAAAAATTCATCGCCTATTAACACGCCAGTTGCTTCTTCACCATCTCGCTAACCACGCGGCCCTCGGCGCGGAGGCTTTTGGCCTGGAGCTTGGCTTGCACGGCCTTCATCACTGCACCCATCTCCTTGGGCGTGGGTTTCTGGCCCGTAGCGGCGGCGACTTCGGCGACGGCTTCGGCGACGAGAACTCCGAGGGCAGCTTCGTCGAGTGCCTTGGGCAGGAACTCCTCGATGACCACGATCTCGGCGGCTTCGGCTGCGGCCAGCTCGGGGCGGTTGCCCTTGGTGAACTGCTCGATGGAGTCGCGGCGCTGCTTGATCATGGTGGCCAGGGCCTGCTGCTCCTCGGCGGGAGTCAATGGCTCACGCTTCTCAATGAACTTATTTTTGAGGGCGTTTTTGATGAGGCGCAGGGTGGTGGTGCGGACTGCGTCATGGGCCTTCATGGCGGCGATGACCTGCTGGTTGACCTGGGCTTCGAGAGAGAGTGCTTCGCTCATAACCTACATTCTAATCCGATGGATTCCCGTCTTTGTACCGGTAGACCTTTCTTCCACACATGAAAGCAGCTATCGGCGGTTCAATGATTCTTTACGCGGCTGCGAGGCGTTTTCAGGCCGGTTGTGAGTTTGTTGTTGACTTCTCGTCGAACGCGGGCAACAAGAGCCTCCTGATGTTCCGCAAGAAATCTTCTGACCAGTTCGGGGTGCTTTTTGGCGGCTTCACGTAAAGCCCAGGAGAGAGCCTTTACCACCATGTCGTCCCTGTCATCGACCAGCAAAGTACAGATTCGCGCCACTCGGATAAAGTCTTTAGCGTTTCCGCCCCGGCTCAACGCAACGGTACTGACCAGCGCTGCACGCCTCCACCAGCGGTCCTGGCTGAGCGCCCATGCCTTGATGGCTTTATCGGAGATTCTGCCTCGTGCCCACATGGGGCCAGAAAGGTACATCGCGAAACAATCGACGGAACCCCAGCTATTGATTCCTTCGCCAAATTTCAATAGGTCATCCGCGGTAAGTTGTTCAAAAGCAAGCCTGTGGCGGTTTACGATTTCATAAGAGAAGAACCGCATTAGATCAGTTGGTTTGGTGAGTAGATGCAAGCCAAGCTGAATGACGCATTGCGGAGAGGCATTTGCGATTCGGAGGGAAATCTCCCGCCGGATCGCACGCAAGTTCATAGCATTTGGCACGGCCAACTGGCTTGAACGGGAGTGAATCTCCTCGGCAAGACTGACGATTTCAGGTCGCGGTTTCATAACTATGAAGAGTACAGTATTGGGCCTCCGCACCAGCGGGGTTGCCTTCCCGCTTCTCTCCGGAATTGATTCAGCGTCAATTATGAATGCAGAAATATTGCCCGAAATAGGACGGTGGAGGATTTCCACAAAAATTAATTTCACATAAACCACATTCTTGTGTATTCTGTGATTGACGGGTGGCCGTGGGGAGGCTGGACCGGTTCAGTGTTGCGAAGAACCTGTCCGACGCTGGTTGAAGTTCCAGCTTCCCCGACAGGCCCCGTCAAGAAACGAGGAGAGAGCCATGATCCGCAAAACGCGTTTGTTTACCCCCGGTCCGACGCCGCTGTTGCCGGCTGCCCAGTTTGCCATGGCGGCGGCTGACATTCACCACCGCACGCCGGAATTTCGCGCGCTCTTCCAAAAAGTTCTGGCGCAACTGAAGGTTTTTGTGGGCACGCAGAATGATGTGCTGCTGCTGGCGTGTTCCGGTACGGGAGCGATGGAGGCTTCGGTCTCGAATCTTACCTCGCCTGGAGACCGGGTGCTGGTGTTGACGGCGGGCAAGTTTGGCGAGCGCTGGGTGGAGCTGGCCAAGGCCTTCGGCTGTGTGGTGGATGTGGTGGAGAAGCCTTACGGTCAGACCTTCGACATCGCCGAGATCAAGGCGGCGCTTTTACCGCATCATAAGGCGGTTTACATGCAGGCCTCGGAGACCTCGACCGGGGTAAGCCATAACGTGGAGGCGGTTGCTGGGCTGGTAAAGGGCACTGACACGCTGCTAATTGTGGACGGCATTACCGGGCTGGGCACGCAGAGCTTTGATGTGGACGGCTGGGGGATCGACGTTCTGATCGGCGGCTCGCAGAAGGCGGTGATGATTCCGCCGGGGCTCGCCTATCTGAGCGTGAGCGAGCGGGCCTGGAAGGCGATGGACATGGCCAAGAACCCGCGCTACTACTTCGACCTGCGCAAGGAGCGCAAGAACGCGGTCAAAGGCGAGAGCGCGTACACGCCGGCGGTGGCGCTGATTGCTGGCCTCGGCGCGGCTCTGGATTACATTGCCGGGCAGGCAGGCGGGGACCTGGAAAAGGGGCGAATCGCGCTGATCGACAACGCGCAGGTGAACGCAGCGGCAACGCGCGCAGGCCTCGTGGCGCTGGGCTTCAAGCTCTTTGCGCCGAAGTCTCCATCGGCTGCGGCGACAGCGGTGTTGGTGCCGGAGGGAATGGATTCGAGCGTGGTGGTGAAGGCGCTGAAAGCCAAATTCAGCCTGGTGACGGCCAACGGACAGGGCACGATGCAGGGCAAGATCTTCCGCGTGGCGCATCTGGGCTTCTTCGACTATCTGGACACGGTGGCGTTTCTGGGAGCGATGGAACACATTGCAAAAGATGTGCTGGGCTTGCCGGTGAAGTATGGGCAGGCGGTGGCGGCGGCGCAGGAAGTGTATGCGAAAAACAGTGGACAGTGAACAGTGGTCAGTGCTCAGTGGCTAGGAGCCGCATTTATGTCTGAGTTGAGTTTTGGAGAGAAGCTGCTGATCGCGCGCAAGCAGCTTGATCTCTATCAATACGAAATGGCGGAGCGGCTGGGGGTGCATGCCAACTCGCTGACCAAGTACGAGCGGGGCGAGGGCAAGCCGCACGCGGCGGTGGTGCGAATCTTCGAGATGCTGTGCGAGCAGCACAACATTCGCTTTGACGAGTATGAAGCGGCCCGAAAGGGACAGGGAGGAAAGATGAAGATTGTTCTGGCGGAAAAGGTTTCCGCGGCTACGCTGGCAGTGTTTGCGGCCGAGCCGGGGTGGGAAGTTCTGACGCACGATCAGTTGCCGCAGGGGCTGGCGGCGGCGCTCTCCGATGCAGATGCGCTGGTGGTGCGCTCGGCGGTGCAGGCGGACGATGCGCTGATGGAACATGCGCCCAAGCTGCGGGTGATTGGACGCGCCGGGGTGGGCGTGGACAATATCGACGCCGAGGCGGCCACGCGGCGGGGCATTGTGGTGATGAACACGCCGGGAGCGAATGCGGTGGCCGTGGCTGAACTGACCATTGCGCTCATGCTGGCGCTGGCGCGCAAGCTGCCCGCGGCGAACGCGACCATGCACGCCGGAAAGTGGGAGAAGAAAAACTTGCAGGGAGCGGAGCTGCGCGGCAAGACGCTGGGCATTCTGGGGCTGGGGCGGATTGGGCTGGAGGTTGCGAAGCGGGCGCGGGGTTTTGGCCTGGAGATCCTCGGCAGCGATCCGTTTGTTTCCGCAGCCGTGGCGAGAGAGAACGGCATCAAACTGGTGACGCTGGAGGAATTGCTCACCGGCTCGGATTACATCACGCTGCACGTGGGGCTGACGCCGCAGACAACCGGAGTCATCAACGCCAAGTCAATCGCGGCGATGAAGAAGGGCGTGCGCATGATCAACTGCGCGCGCGGGGAGTTGATTGACGATGCGGCGCTGGTGGAGGCGCTGAAGAGCGGGCATGTGGCGGGCGCGGCGCTGGACGTTTTTGCAGAAGAGCCGCCCAAGAACTCGCCTTACGCGGAATTGGACAACGTGATTCTGACGCCGCACATCGCCGGCTCGACGGCCGAGGCGCAGGAGGCGGTGGGGATTCAGATTGCGCGGCAGGTGCGCGATTATCTCAAGCTGGGAGTGGCGCAGAATGCGGTGAATCTGCCTTCGCTAAGCCACGAGGAGTACGTGGCGCTGGCGCCGTACATTGACCTGGCCGGACGGCTGGGCGGCTTTTTGGCGCAGGCGGGCAAGAGCGGAATCGAGGCGATTGACCTCTCCTATGGCGGCATGCTGACCGATGCCAAGACGGAGCTGGTGCGCAATGCAGCCATTGCGGGTCTGCTGGCGGGCTCGGAAAACGTGAACCGCATCAACGCGGCGGCGGTGGCCGAGGAGCGCGGCATTCGCGTGCACGAGGAGAAGCAGGAGTCGCATCGCGGCGGAGCGGCCACGGTGCTGACCATCGAGCTGCACACGGCCAAGGGCGAGAGCCGCGCTAGCGCCACCGTGATCCACGGCGAGCAGCCGCGGTTGCTGGAGTTTGACGGCATCGACATCGAGACGCCTCTCGAAGGGAACCTGCTGGTCTGCCGCAATCTGGATGTGCCGGGCGTGATCGGGCGGATTGGCACCATCCTGGGCGAGAAGGGCGTCAACATCGGCAACTTCGCGCTGGGCCGCGAGCGAGCGGGAGCCAAGCCGGTGAAGGCGCTCTCCGTGGTGCAGGTGGATGCGCCGGTTTCTGACAAGGTGCTGGAGGCGCTGATGAGCATTGAGGCGCTGCTGGAGGCGCGACTGGTGACGCTGCCGGAGGCGGGGTATTAGAGCCTGCGCATTGGCAGATGAAAATGAAAAACCACCGCCAACCAGCGGTGGTTTTTCTTTTGCAGGGCTAAGCACGTCTTAGCGAATGCGATAGACGAACGCATCCTCCAGATAATTGTTGCCGAAACCCTGTCCGCCCAGGCGCATTCCGTAAGTATTGGCCGCAGAGGCAAAGACGCTACGAAGGGTCATGATCGTCGGATTGTCCATCGGGTACATTAAGATGGAGGGCTGCCGGTGGATGGGAATTCCGGCTTTGTCCATTGCCTCAACGATCTCCGAATAGCCGGTGAATTGCGACTTTTGATCGAGGCGGTCAGATGCAATTACCAATCTCCAACTCTCATATTCCGGCAGCTTGGCCCAGAGCGCAACATTGGGATTCTTGCCGTCCCGATCGAGCGCATCAATCACTTCTTTTCCGTTTTCGATGTCGAAACTCACCAGTGTTTCTGTACCCATGGGAGCAGCCCTCCTGTTTGATCTTCAATGGCCTTGAGCAGCCCGTCCGCATCGGCGGCTGTCTTCCTTTGGTAGCGGCTGGTTTCTGCCCAGTTCTTTGCGATGATCCAGTTCGTATTCATCGCTGGATTTGCTCGCAGAGCTTGATAAAAATCATCCTTCAATTTCGCAAACCCGAGGAGCTTTTCCAGATCGTGACTGTAGTACTTATCCGACTCCTTCTCAGGAAAATCATGCTCCTGAGTCAGTTTGGAGATGCAAGCCTTCAGCGCACATTCAACCGCATATCCTGCCAGATAGTATGCACCTTCTGGAAATCCGGCGGCGAGCAAAGCCTTGGATTCCCGGAGACGGGTTTCGGCAACCTTCTGGAAATCAATTCGATTCATAGCCTTGCCTATACAGCAGTTTACGCCGAAATCTCTACGCCCTGCTCAGGTAGGCGCCCTCGCTGGTGTCAACGCGGATTTTTTCGCCTTCGTTGATGAAGGCTGGGACCTGGACGACGAGGCCGGTCTCAGTTTTGGCGGGCTTGGTGACGCTACTGGCGGTGGCCGACTTGAGGCCGGGCTCGGTCTCGACGACGGTCAGCTCGACGGCCGCGGGAAGGTCGATGCCCACGGCCTGGCCGTCGTGGTAGCTGACCTTGATTTGCAGGTTGGGGGTGAGGAACTCGATGGCGTCGCCCAGCGTGGTGCCCTTGAGAACGGTCTGCTCGTAGTCGACGGGGTTCATGAAGTAGTAGTCGTCGCCGTCATTGTAGAGAAAATCCATGGATATCGAGTCCACGACGACCTTTTCAATGGCGTCGCCGGAGCGGAAGCGCTCCTCGAACATGGCGCCGGTGCGGATATTGCGCAGCTTGGCCTGGATGAAAGCGCGCAGGTTGCCGGGGGTGCGGTGCTCGACCTTGAAGACCAGATGCAGTTGGTCTTTGTGCTTGATGATCATGCCGGGACGCATTTGCGTGGCGGGAATCGCCATAGAGATAAAACTCCTTGCTCTGGATGCGGAGGTTCCGCGGGAAAGATTTGGCTAGGGCCTGTCTTTATTGTAGCCTAGGGCCTGTTCACACTACCCCGTCGCCGCCACCTGGGTAGTGTGAGCAGGCCCTCAGGGGTGGAATTGCCGCCCCAGTGAAGCCGCGGGCGTGGTATTCTTTCGCCAGCAATTTTTCAACTGAAGGCAGGGTGCGGAGATGAAAACCTGTCCCGTTTGCGATACGGATTACCCGGATCAGCACGCCACCTGTCCCAGTGACGGGGCGGTGCTGATTGTGTCTTACGAGCTGGCAGTAGGCAGCCTGGTAAAAAACAAATATAAGATCGTCAAAATACTGGGCCAGGGAGGGATGGGGGTTGTTTACCTGGCCGAACACATGATGCTGGGCGGCCATGTAGCGCTCAAGTTCCTGGTCGCCGGGCTGAGCCACAATCCTCAATTCATCAAGCGATTCCGCAACGAGGCGCAGGCGGCATTCTCGTTGCGCCACCCCAATATCGTCCAGGTGTTGGACCTGGACCAGACTGAGGACGGTAGCCTGTTTATCGCCATGGAGTACGTGGAGGGGAACAGTCTGCGGCAAGCGTTGGATGAGAAGCGCAACGGGTTCGACATCCCGCGAACGCTGGAGATGGCGCGCGGCATGGTGAGCGGGCTGGCCGCGGCCCATGCGCGGGGAATCGTTCACCGCGACGTCAAGCCGGAGAATGTCCTGCTGGCCCGGGCCGCTGACGGCCAGGAGCAGCCCAAAGTACTGGATTTCGGCATCGCCGCCATGGCCAAGAGTTCGACCCAGTCAAACATGACGCGCGGACGGCTGCTGACGGCCGAATATGCCGCGCCCGAGCAGTGGACGGAGATGCCCGCCGCCGAGATGGACGGGCGGACCGATCTTTATGCTACGGGCTGCGTCTTCTATGAGATGCTGACCGGCAACACGCCCTTCCACGCCCACACCCTGGAGGGCTGGAGTCAACAGCACCAGATGGAGAAGCCCCGCTTGCCCAGCGAATTGCGGCCGGATCTGGCCAACTGGCCGAAACTCGATGGGCTGGTGATGCGGATGCTGGCCAAGAATCGCAACGACCGCCCGCAGGATGCGGAGGTGCTTAACCTGCTCGACACCATACTGTCCAGCCCAGTTCAAAAACGGCCGGAGATGGGTACCTCAGTGGGGCACAGTTCGACAATCTTTGAGGGTATCCCGATGGATCAGAATCCGTCTGCTGTGCCGGTCGAGCAGCCGGTTCCTCCTCCCAAACCGCCCGTGGAACATAGATTTCCCGTCTGGGCGTGGGCAGCCTTGGCGGTTTTGGCGCTGGCTGCGGGATTAACCATGGCATGGCTCTTTTCGCCCAAACCTCATCCCGTAAACACGGTAGCAACAACGACTCCGCCAGCCGTAGTGCCACCGCTTCAGACGGGCTTGAATACCGGTACAGCCAATCCCGGGCCACCCATTCTCAGACAACCAGCGCCTGTGACCAACAGGAGCGACAAGCCAACGACAGAAGTGCCTGCCAGCCCAAAGGATCAGAATCCCACCCAGGCTGACAATACCAGGCCATCGATTGTTCTGCCGAAAATTGATCTGTCGCAGATTGTCAAGCGGCAGCCAGCCAATCCGCCACCGGCTGTCAACCCTCCGGTTCAGCAGCCGAGTATCAGCGATATTACGCAGCAAGCCACTGCGCTCTATAACCAGAGACGCTTTGCCGAAGCCGCTCCCTTACTGGACAAAGCCTGTACGGGTGGCAGCGGCGAGGCATGCAAGGATCTCGCCAGTCTATACCACGACGGAAGCGGTGTTGGAACTAAGGACGGCTTGCGCGCGGCGTCCCTCTATGCCAAGGCCTGCAACATTTCTCCGCCCAAGGGGTGCAACACTCTGGGTGTGATGTACCACAATGGCGATAGCGTGATCCAAAATGATGTCCGCGCGGCGGAACTGTACTCCCAGGCCTGTAATGCGGGCGATGCACTGGGCTGCACTAATCTCGGCAACAGCTATTGGAATGGCCGTGGTGTGTCCAATGACGATGTCCGGGCGGCGGCTCTTTATTCGCGGGCCTGCGACGCGGGCAATGGCGCCGGTTGCAGCAGCCTGGGGAGTTGCTATTTGCTAGGCCGCGGCGCCGCCAAGGATCCGGCCAAGGCCAGACAGTTTTTCATCAAGGGCTGCGGCATGGGCAACCAGTGGGGTTGCGACCGTCTGAAAGAGTTGAAATAGCGCACAAACAGAAATCTCCGCCTTGAGGTAGGATGCCAGCGATGAAGACTTGTCCCGTCTGCGACACGGATTATCCGGACCAGCACACCAATTGCCCCACTGACGGCGCGGTTCTGATCGTCTCGCACGAGCTGTCAGCGGGTTCCGTGGTGCGCGGTAAATACCGCATTCTGCGCAAGCTTGGCCAGGGCGGCATGGGAGTCGTTTACCTGGCCGAAGACCTCCTGATGGGCGTGCAGGTGGCGCTAAAGTTTCTGGCCGGCGAGCTGAGCAAAGACCCGAAGTTCATCAAGAGATTTCGCAACGAGGCGCGCGCCGCCTACCGGTTGCGCCACCCCAACATCGTGGAAGTGATCAGCCTGGACCAGGCCGAGGACGGCAGCCTGTTTATCGCAATGGAGTACGTAGAAGGCGCGAGTTTGCGCTCCTACCATGGCGATGCGGAGTTTGCGCAACCTGTGGAGCGGGCACTGGGAATTGCGCGCGAGATCGCCAGCGGGCTGGCCGCGGCCCACGCGCAGGGTACGGTGCACCGCGACATCAAGCCGGAGAATATTCTGCTGGCGCGCGGTAATGACGGGCGGGAGCACGCCAAGATTCTCGACTTCGGCATCGCGGCCATGGCCGAGAGCGTGACCCGGGTGAGCATGACGCACGGCATTCTGCTGACGCCGGGGTACGCCGCGCCGGAGCAATGGCTGGAAATGCCGGCGGCGGAGATGGACGGGCGAACCGATAGCTATGCTTTGGGCTGCGTGCTATACGAGATGCTGACCCGGCGCGCGCCCTTTCACGCGCACAACACAGCGGGCTGGATGAAGCAGCACCTGGAGGATGCGCCCCAGCCGCCTAGCCAGTTGCGGAGGGATTTGGCTGATTGGGTCGGATTGGACGAGCTGGTTCTACGGCTGCTGGCCAAAAACCGCGAGGACCGTCCCGGCGATGCGGAACTGCTCCGCCTGCTCGACGTGATACATTATGGCCCCGGCCACCAGCGGCAAAGGCCGATGGTGTTTGAAGAAACTCGGAAGCGAGCGGAGACGGTGGTCGAGGAGGCCAAGGCAAAGCCGGAGACAATTTGGGAAACTCCGGCGCCTCCGCCAACGCCGGAATTGTCCGCGCGTCCGGCTGACCCGGTAGTCGCAGAAGATGCGGTGAGCGCCGCAGTTCCGGTTGGCGTGGAACAAAAACCAGCGCGCAAGCGGAAGCGGCGCAAGATGGCTATGATAATGGTGGGGGTTGCGATCATACTTCTCATTCCCATGATTCTCAATATGTATGTGACAGTGTATCCCTACTCCTCTTTGAATCCCTCGCGCATTGACGCCGATGAATCAGCCGCAATTCAGTCTGTGCGTGCGATTCATGAGGCAGAGGCAAAATATCAGGCAACATATCCGGACAGGGGTTACGCCTGCTCGCTTGCGAATCTGGGGGGAACTCGACTCTTTGGCCATCCCACGGCGGATGCCGCGCAACTTTTGCCGAACGATCTGGCCGCGGGCGCCAGCAAAGGCTACATCTTCGTCACGGCCTGCATGTATGAAGGCTATATCGGAGGCCGTGTCGCCGGCTACAATCTCTATGCAAATCCGCAGATTGCTGGCAAGACCGGCAACCGCGGCTTCTGCAGCAACTGGTTTTCCAACGATATAACGGTGGACCCGAAGGTGAACCCTGCACGCGGGGCACAATGTACCCAGCACCTGAAGTGACGGCTCATCCTGGGCAGCATTGAGTAAAAATCAGGAGATTTATGCTTGATTTGGAATGAGCTATCGGAAAGGCCGTTATAAAGAGGTTTTTCCTTTGAGGGATTTGCAATGACCATATGGAGCAGGCGCGAGTGGTTGTCGAAGGCCGGGATGGGGGCTGCGGCTGTTGCTCTGGCTCCGTGGTGGCGGGGGTTGTTTGCCGAAGAGCCGCAGATTCATATCTCTCCGCTGAACCTGCTAACCGACGAGGACGAGATTGCTCTGGGGCGGCAGTTCGCCACAATGTTCGAACAAGAGGAGCCGGTGGTCGGCAACACGCTGATCGATCGCTATCTTGGCGGGCTGGTAGCCAGACTGGCCGCGCAGAGCCAGCGGCCCAACCTTTCTTATTCGATCAAGCTGGTGAACTCGCACGTTCCCAATGCGCTTTCGATGCCCGGCGGGTTTTTGTACGTCAATCGCGGCCTGATTGAGCTCATCACTAGCGAGGATGAGCTGGCGGCCGCGCTCTCCCACGAGATTGGGCACGTGGTGGGTCGGCATGTGGTGAACCAGTTGATGATCTTTTTTGCAGCACAGCACCTGCTTAAGCCGGTACTGGACAACCTCGATAAACAAAATAGCGTGGTCAATCAGATCATTCTCAAGTTTGGCGGAGCGGCGGCCATGCTGGCCAGGTTGCACTTCAACCGCCGGGACGAGGCGGAGGCCGACCTGCTGGGCTTCTACGATATGCTGCGCGCCGGCTGGGATCCGAACGGATTCCTCAAGCTGTTTGCGCAGTTGGACACGCTGGAGAAGTCACAGGCCGGAACGCCGATTTCCTTCCTCTCCGATCATCCGCCGACGCCGGAACGGGAGGAGGCTATCCGGCGCGAATTGAAGCTGGTGAGTGTTCCGGCCGGCGCGGCTACGGATTCAGTGAAGTTTCAGGTCTTTAAGTCGGCGATGCAGCTTTTGCCCGAGCCGCCCAAGCCGGCAACGAACGCTCAGTCATAAAGCCCGGAATAGAATCAGTAGAAGCAGGCGAGAAGGAGAAAAAATGCAGAAGCCATTTGCAGGAATCGCCATTTTGCTGTTAGGGAGCGGTTTGGCGTGGACCGGTTTGGCCCAGAGCGGATGGGCCCAGGACACGGCGCTCTGGGGAACCCGCGGGATCAGTCCGCAATCGGTCCGCCAGGGTCAGTTGGGCAGTTGCTACTTTCATGCAACGATTGCTGCGCTGGCTAAAACTGCGCCCGGCGTCTTTCGTAACGCCATTCGCCAGAATCCCAAAGGCGGCTACAAAGTTCACTTCTTCAGCGGGCCGGATGAAGCCGTGTACCAGAGCGATGTGGACTATGGACGGACGCATGGCTATGACCGCTCTGATGGAACATGGGTCGCGGTGCTGATGCGGGCCTATGCGCAGCGTGTCCTGCGGCAGAGCCTGGTGGACGCCATCAGGAAATCGGATGTGATTCCGGTCTTTATTCAGCCTACGGCTATTTCATGGCTCGATGGGTCGGACGAACTGCTGGTGGCTTATGACCGGGCTATTCGTTCGGTGGTGAGCCAGGATGGATCGATGGACCAGTATTCGCTCAAGCAGCGCCTGACTGCGGAACTCCATGCGAATGGCGTTCCCTCCTCCGAGGCGCAGGCGCTGGTCGGATTTCTCGACGAAAAAGGATTTTTCGCCGCGCTGGCGCAAACCGTGCAGGAGAACGGCGAGGTCTTCGGAGCCTACAAGAGCCTGGGCCAGGGAGGGATTCCGGTGCGTGTGATGGAGGCCTTCCTGGGCCAGGGCAAAGTCTTTGCGGGCTTTACAAATAACTCCCAGAAAACAATGGACCAACTGCAACGGTTCCGCGCGGGCGGGGTGGCGATGGTGGCCGGTACGAAGTACACAGCGCCGAGTGAACAGTTCGCCAGCGCGAATTGGTGGGCTCCGGCGCACTGTTATACGCTGCTGAGTTACGACAATGCCGCGCAGACCGTAACCCTGCGCAACCCATGGGCAGCACACCCCGGCCCGGATGGGGTCTTTACGCTTCCGCTGTCGGTCTATCTCAACGGCTTTGAGTCCTACACCTACTCCCAGTAGCGCGACGCTCAAACACGAGTAGCCGTGAAGAGCTTATTGCCTTAATTGCGCCATCTTGCTGGCGATGTACTTGTCCAGCATGGTTGGAATTGCAGTGTTCATGCGTTCGACCATGCGGTCCTCTTCGTGCTTGGTCTGGGCATCCATGGTTTTGACCAGGCGATCCTGGGCCTGTGCAACTTGTGCGTCCATGCCGTCGAGGCGATCATCCAGAGCTTTCAGCCGGGCATCGAGCGCCGGCGTGAACTGGGTGACCGCGTTCTGCGCCTGTGCGCGCAACTGCTGCACCTCGTCCCGGGTTTGGGCAAGCTCCCAGCTCTGCCAGAAGTTACACCCCAGCAGGATGAGGAGAATCACCAGATTTACCACCAGAATGTTTTGAATCGATTTCATCTTATTCTCCTGGGCGCGCAGGCCTTCGTCAGCGTTTGCCGCCGGTTGCTGCACAGCAGTCCGGGGAGCGGCGGATGCTCCGCGGACAACTTCGGCTGTATAACTCTGTCTTCCCGCTACCGTTGGCGCGGCGGGTGGCGCGGAAGAATATGCCGCGGATGTCGAGCCGGAAATGATGCGGGTGGGTTCATGCGTTACACGCGTCGGTTCATGCGGCGCGCGCGGGGGCTCTTGTTGCGCGGGCGGCGCATAGGCCTCCCGTTCCAGCAGGCGAATGCGGAGCTCCGGCCCTCCGGCTCCCAAACGGAGAATATCGCCGGAGCGAATCGCGACGCCGGCTCCCGCTGGATAGCCATTGATGAAGGTTTCGCCGCCCGGAGGCATCCCCCTGGCCAGGCTGACTGCGCCGCCCACCATTTCAAGCGTCACATGTTCCCCGGCTACCGCGGGATATTTTCCGGGCGGCAAGCTGACTTCGCAATTCGGGTCCTGCCCGATGCGAATGCGGGGATAATTCAGTACCCACTTGCCTGACTCCCCGCTCACAACAATCTCAATGTCCATAACTTACCCCAAGGTTCACAGTCTCTGAAGGACAGCCGTTCATGCTGGTCAGCAAGCGCCCTCCTGGGAAGGCGCTTGAGGCCGGCGTAGCGGCCGCCATGAATCCCGCTCCATGGAGCGCAATCCACGCAAGCAGAGTACCACCGCGCGTACAGCAATGAGAATTTTCTTTTGAGGCTTCTGCTTCTTCAACGTGCAAGGCAGCGCGAACCCGCATTGTTTTCCCGTTTGCAGCAAGGACAGAACTTTGGCTTTACGCTGGAGACGCGCGCGGGTATCCTGTTATTACTATTACTTAAAGGAAAGCCTGTGTGATCGGGACAGAAAAGTCGCCAAGTCTCCTCTGATCAGCTTCCGGATTGCACCCATTGGCCTTGGAATTGCCCGCATGAATCCTAATCGAACCGGCCCGCTCCTTTCAGCAAGAAGCGGGCCAGTTTTGTTGCTTTCGGAATTCTGGACGAAGCAGGGACTACTCGGTCAGCTCCTGGGTCACAACCGCTCCTCCCATCGAAGCCACAACCGCGGAGACCTTCACGACCTTTTGAGTATCCTTGGCTACCCAGACCGTCTTCTTGTCCGCGCCTCCGTCGGCCGAAGTTATCTCCACTCGATAGGCATCGAACTTGCCCGCGGGCACGGTAACCGATTCCACGCCTGAAACGCTCAGCTGCAGCAGTTTCACCTTCTGAGTCTGAATGTCGAAGTTACGGAAGGCCGCCGTGTAACCCTCCGCCAGCGGCAGGCAGGCGATTACCTGATCCTCGCCAGCCCCGTCGGCAAAGAGCGGTCCGCCCAGGTCGGCAGCAATCGGCCGGTCCTGACCGTTCATGCTCATCTTGCCTGCCGCCTTGTCGGCGCTGAAGTCCAGGTCGATTGTAACCGGGCCTTGAGCCACGCTCCGCTTGCGCAGAATCAGAGTGGTCTTCTCGATCGTTGACGTATCGGTGCCCGTGCCCCCCGGCGTCTCCATCGTATTGACGGCCTTCCAGGAACTCCCACCGTCCTCGATCGCGACGGAGAGCTTCAGGTTCATCGTCTGGCCGCCCATCTCCAGCTTCACCTGATAATTCCACTTGCCCGGCTGCAATTCGGCAGCCGGTTTCGGCAGGCCAACGTCAGCCGCATCTACCTTCTTGGTCAGCACCACCGTCTTGGGATCGACCATGAGCTCCTTCAGCCGCGCCATCGACTCCGCCGACCCGCCCTCCTGGAATCTGCCTCCCAGGTGCGCGGCCAGGAACTTCTCCGACTCCATAAAGAGCGCCAGGTTGTTCACCGGACGCGCGAATCCGTGGCCTTCATCCGGGGCCAGGATGTACTCCACCGGGAAGCCGCGATCGCGCAGCGCGATGACGATCTGCTCAGCCTCGCGCCGGTTGACGCGCGGGTCGTTGGCGCCCTGCGCCACCAGCAGAGGCGTCTTAATCTTGTCCACGGAGTTCAGCGGCGACTCCTCCATGAGCAGCTTCTTGCCTTCCGGCGTGCTTACGTCGCCCATGCGCACGGCAAATGTCTTGCGGGCAGCCTCCCAATAGGGAGGAATCGACTCTAACAGCGTGATCAGATTCGACGGTCCCACGATATCGACCGCTGCCGCGTACAGATCGGGCGTAAAGGCGACCCCCGCCAACGTTGCGTAGCCTCCATAGGAACCACCCAGAATCCCCACTCGTTTCGGATCGGCAATCCCCTCCGCAACCAGGTACTTCACGCCCCAGGTCACATCGTCCTGCATCTTGCGGCCCCACTCCAGGTTGCCCGCATCCAGGAACTTCCGCCCGTAGCCCATCGAGCCGCGGAAGTTGGGCATCAGCACCGCGTAGCCGCGATTGGCAACGAACTGCGCCAGCGGGTTATAGCCCCATTGGTCGCGCGCCCAGGGACCGCCGTGGGGAATCACCAGTGTCGGCAGGTTCTTGGCCGGAACGCCCTTGGGCAGGGTCAGATAGGCGTGAATCTCCAAACCGTCGGAGGACTTGTAGGTAACGAACTTCATTTCCGCCAGGTCCTGGCGCGGAATCTTCTCCCAGAGTGTGTACTGCGGAGTAATCGCGCGGGTCTTGCGGTCGAAGAGCAGCGTCTGCCCCGGCTCAGTGTCGCTGTGTGCCGTAAACAGCCAGTACCTTTCGTCTCGCGTCCGCGAAACCAACATAACTTCTTCGCCGGTGTACTTGTGCTCAAGCCAGTGAACATCGGCGCCGAAGACCTTGTCCTTATAGTAGGTTTTGACGCGGTCGTGGATGTACCAGGTCTCCACCAGTTCATCGGTTGCCTCGGAGAAGAGCGCTCCGGCGAAGTCCACTTTGCCCAGCGGGTCGGATTCCACAGTCTCCGTCTTGCCGGTAGCCGGATCCAGCAGCGCCAGTTGAATCAGATCGGCGTCCTTGTTGGTCTCGATATAGACCCGGCTGCCATCGGGGAGAAAGTGCAGCGTACCGCAAGTCTCGAAGACTGAACAGGAATAGATCTTGGTCAGCTTGTCGGCATCCACGCGCAGAATCTCCGTATCGCCGTTATCCGCATTGCGCTCGGCCAGCCGCAACTGCCCCTTCAGGTCGAAGCTCCAGCCGACAATGCGGTCCGTGTTCTTGCGCAGCAGCGTCTTCTCGCCGGTAGAAATTCTCAGCTTGTAGAGGTCGTGCCAGGCCTTGTCCCGGTCGTTCAGCCCGATGTACACGAGGTCCGGATCGCTCTTGGGCACCTCGTACAGCATCACGCGCACGCCTTTGAGCCCGGTCAGGTCGCGGGAGGGCGGCGCATCCGCGCCCGCCGCCGGCTTAGCCGCTGGATCGACCGCATAGACGTTGTAGTTCTCGTCTCCGTCGTGGTCCTTGACGTAGAGAATGTACTTGCTGTCGCGCGTCCAGAAATACCCGGCAACGGGACGCTTGCTCTCCGTCGTCAGCAGCCGGGCCGCGCTGAACGGCTCGCTGACCGCTTTCACGTAGACATTGCGGGTGTCCTTCCAGGGCTTAAGGAATGCGATGTACTGGCCATTGGGAGAAAGCTCGGCTGCCGCAATCTCGGGATTGCCGAAGATCAGCTCGCGATCGATCAAGGGCGGAGGACCAGCAGCCTTCTTATCCTGCGCTCCGGCAGCGGTTACAACCAGTAAAAGGCACATCAAGACACGGAAAATGCTCTTCATCAAAGTCGGTTTCCTTTCTTCTTGCGATTAGGAGTGATTGGAATCGGGATTTCAACAATCTGTGGTAGTGTACTCTTGCGGCCCCGCTGCTTCAAATGAAGCTTGTGCGTTCGCTGAGTCCGGTTGCGGATTCAAGGCATAAATCAAGCCCCGCAGGACTGAACAGCCATGTGGCAGTCATCCTGAGGAACATACGATAATCCCATCGAATCTGTTCCGCAAACTCTGCCATTTGGCGGGTGTCCCATACCCCTAGAAGAGAATCAAGGTGCCCCAGACCGTCCGCCGCTACGGAGGACTCTATCGAAACTGCCCTGGCAAGAAGTTTTGGGATAAACCACCCATAGGCAACTTCCGGCGCTTGGTAGTTCACTATGATCGATCACTCTGCATCTACAAAGACTTCTTCCACATCGCCTGCCTCATAATCGCCTTGCGCAGGTTATGAAACAGCTTCTGGGTATTCATACAATCTAAGATAGATCTGGCCAATTGGAGTTTTAACTCAGGCTGGCCAGATTAAGTTATTCCACCGTAAGATAAAGCTGCAAATTAGTATTTACATATCCTGCGGCTTGGGCAGTTACTATTACAGTTGCGACTTGCGAGGTTGATTTACCGCTCGCATTTGGTGATGCCTTCAACCCGGATGAGCACCCTGCTATTCCTGCACCGATCACAGTAAGAGCCATGACAGTGAGAATCATCTGTGCCTTTTCAAGGATAGTTTTCCCCCGTTTCTTGAGCGCTAGAATTCCAACAAACGGAAAAACTGCGAATATCGGCAGGCGGCTCGTGTTTTGAACGTTACCGGTAGAAGCCTCAGAGGCCAGAGTGTTGATGGTTATAGTGACATTCTGTGTCCCGTTAGTCTGTGGCACTGGTGAACCAAAAGTACAGGAATCGCCGGTAGCCAGACCGGAACAGGCAAAAGTCACAGATGGATTGCTACCGCCCCCGGATGGTGTAATCGTGAGAGTGGTGCTGACTGAACTGCCGCCTTCGACAGTAAGGGTTGTCTGCGCCGCAGAGATTGCAAAAGATTGCAGAACCGTAATAGTTGTTGCCGAAGAAGTGGAAGCCGCAAATATGCTGCTTCCGCTATACTGTGCCGTGATTGAATTCACGCCACCTGGTAAATCGCTTTTCTCGACAGTAACACTATACTGGTTCGTGTTCGGATTCCCTCCCGCTGGAGTATTCCACTCAGCGGCAACTGAGGCCTGGAGAGGTGTAGCTCCGCTATAAAAGGAAACTGTTCCTGTCGGGATAGTTATCCCCGAGGCGGGAGTCACTGTCGCCGTAAGAAGCACAATCTCAGCCGGAGATGTTTGAATTATGGATATAGCCAGCGTTGTAGTGGTATTTTCGAGAGGCAATGTGTTCTTTGTAACAGAAACAGAAACATTGTCATCACTTTGTCCGAAAGCCAGACTACCCCAGTAGACGGCGTAAATTGTTTCTTGTCCAGCAGGGATATTGCCCGTGGTAAGCGCAGCAATACCATTCTGGTTTAGAGCCGCAGTCCCCAATGAAGTTGAATTGCTTTGGCCAACAAAGAATTCAACTGTACCGTCAGGAATTGTTTCATTAGCCGAGTTATTGACAACTTTTGCAGTTATCGTTACAGGCTGCCCCTCAACCGGTGCATATGTCGAGAGAGAAATGGTTGTTGTTGTGCCGGAAAGAACGGAATTGTTCCATTGAGTGATCAATTGATATGCGTCAACCGACCCCAGGCCGGTAACCTGATCATATCCCGGACCGGCAGAAAAGCCAACCGATTCATTCTCGCAGGTTGGAATTGTACATAATACCGTGTTGCTTCCTTGCACTATGTCGTGAAAGACGGTTGGCGTAGTTTCCGCCATTAAATAGAGGCTAGGATTGACATTCCCCAGTCCCGGAGCTTTGATGATCCCATCCTTTACGAGATGATTGTTCAACAAGGCAAGGATGCCGGCAAATATAGGCGTAGACGCCGAAGTGCCTCCAACGACCATACCAAAAGACGGAGGATTTGGAGATCCTGTTAAACAATCTCCTGACGTGCAAATGACATATCCAGCGTTGTTAGATATGGAATAAAACGCCACGTCGGGAATGTCTCTTGCTCCATCATCAGGAACACCCTCGCCAACTTGCCATGCGGGCTTTGCAAATATAGCGCTTGCGCCGCCGCCGCTTAAACTCCATGCAACCTCAGGAATATATCCGGTTGCCGACCCTCCAGTGGTGCTGTTGGAGGCAGTAAAGTAGCTGCTGTCAGGAGATACAAAATCGGTCCCACCAACACCCGTAACTTCCGGCAAACTGGAAGGATAACAAAGTCCGCCTGCCGAGTCTGGTCCTGCTCCGTCTGCCCCTGCATCGCCGGACGCAGCCACAATGGTAATTCCTTGCGCATTCGCTTGCAAGGCGCTCAACTCAAAAGGTGTATAGATCGAGGCTATCGGACTTTCAGCCAAGCAGTAACTGAATGAAATAATTTGCGCCAGATTATTATCGATCGCATAATCCATCGAATCGAAAACATCGGACGTGTTCACGTACAAGATAGTCGCGTTTCGCGCTACCGCTCCTGCGATTTCCAAATCAATATCCGCTTCAGTCTCGTTGGCCGGAATCGTTCCAGGATCTGTGTAGGGCATTACGATTGTTGGAACATTGGCAGAAAGACCAAATCCTTTGCGATATGCGGCTACATCCGCAAGATCAATATCTGACTGTCCAACAACAGCAATTGTAACGCCGCTTCCGTCGATACCCGAATTGTATAAATTTTGAATATCATAGATTGCGGCGATGTCGCCTGGAGCAATATCGTGTCCTCCAGCGGTGGTAGTAAACTGCGGCGAAACCTTGCGATAAAGCGGAAGTGGACGAAAATCATCCAACCCTCGCACGGCATAAACAAGATTTTCAAGAGACTCTGGCACGGAAACGTCTGAGAGATTCGCATAGTGTTTCTCTCCGCTGCTTGTAATACTGTGTATCTGTGTATCAAATGCTTCGGCAACCAGGGAAGCCGACCCGGAAAACCGAACCATCATTCGCGAATGGGACATCGTGACTTCCGTAAAACCTTGTGAGTATAACCACTGTTTTACTGCAGTCTCGTTTTCAGAAGAGGCTCCAAACTGTTCCCCAAATTGTTTTGGCGTAAGCCATTGCCGATAAAATGCATTCCCGGGAGTACGCTGGTCAACGATCAATTGAGAGAGTGCCGCCCATTGCTGCTGAGAAGGAGTCAGGTAAATCTGTATCCCTTCAATGCGCATATCTGGCGCAACAAGGCCGTTATCTATACCAGCTATGGCTAATGGATGAACTGAACCGTGAAAGGTGGTTCTTTGTGCGATTGCTGAAGAGGCATTCCCCGTCAGCAAAAACAAGATATATGCAACATAGGCAAAACTAATTATTTTCATGATAATCATGGCAATAACTCCGGACATATGGTGAGCTTGATCAAACAGTTGTTTATTCTCAATCCAACGGACAAAGAGCCTAAATGAATCCATCTGCTCGTAACGGTCACAAGCACACGGATAACTTCTTTTATGGAAGACGCCAAAATCTTTCTACTGCTCAACAGGTGGCGCCAGTGCCGGTAGTCATAAGCCGGAATATCCATTTTGAAAGCGAATCCTCGCTATGGGTCAATGTATTCATCGGTATGTCATAGATTCGACCTTACTAATCTAGTGCCGTTTTTGAACCAAGGTAATTGAATATAATGGATGTGGAAGTGGATATAGCCGGAATTGCCATTTTGGCTTCCAGAAGTCCCACATGATACTTGAGTTTCGGTTTTGAGGCTCCTACTAGCCGATCAAAACCTCCTGGGCGGCGCATGCCTATTCATAATTGCTCACTTTGGCAAACAACTGCTCAATAACCCGGACTTTTCCCTTATGTATCCGTAGTTCCGTCCGTCGGCTCGCTCACATCAGCGGGAACTGATCCATTCGCCAGCCCGGTGGCTTTTCGCCGCGCATCCAACGCTTCGCGCGGTTGCTTGCCAACCTGTTCGCGTATCCGTTTGCCGCCCTCTCGCCAGTCGAGAAAGTATGCCCCTCCCCCCTTCCATGAGGAAGGTTCCTCGTCTATGATGATGAGACGGGGGTCAGGCTTGTTTCCGTCCCATTGAACCGGATAGAATTGCCACTGACCGTTTTTTACTTTGCGTTTCTGCGTGAGGTTGATTCGATGGCTTTTGGTGCCCATGGTGCCCACTCGTGCTGCCGTCGCTTTCCGGGGTGTTCTCATCACCTCGAATCCGACTCCTGCATATCACTTTGGACACCAAAATGGACACCATGAAGGTCTAATCTACATATATTATTGATTCTAAAGGGCGGGAGTAGTTCAGTGGCAGAACGTCAGCTTCCCAAGCTGAATGTCGCCGGTTCGATCCCGGTCTCCCGCTCCACAGAATCATCGGCTTGACGCCTTCATTCGCCAACTGCATTCCATCATTGCTACATGACCTTCCAATCAATCCTGCCGGCATTCGTCCCGGAAGAGAACTTACCGGATCATTCGCCGCTCTCAGCGCGATGTGGCGAAAATTTCCAGATCATGGTAAGCAGGACATCCTGCCCGGCATGGGCACGCCCAAACAGAGCGCGCTGCGCAATCGTGAGTATCTGCGCTGTGTGGAAAAATATTTTGTCTGAACCGTAACTTTGGCCCGCTGGAAAAACGAGTATGCTGTAGCTTGCTTTTCGAGGAAGCGAAAACCGGGATTTTAGCTGAGATCGTTTCCTGAAACGCATCAGGGGGAGACATTGAGCATGCAAAAGCTGCACATCGGAATCATCGGCGCCGGACGCATCGGCAAGGTCCACGCGGAAACGCTGGCCTTTCGCCTGCCGGAGGCGCAGATCGCCGCCATCACCGACGTCAACCGCGAGGCCGCCGAGGCACTGGCTGCCCGCTGCAACATTCCCAGGGTCGCCGCATCGAGCGCCGAGATCATCACCGACAGGCAGATTGAGGCAGTGCTCATCTGCTCGCCGACCGGCACTCACGCCGAACTGATCGTGCAGGCCGCCCAGGCCGGCAAGCACATCTTCTGTGAGAAGCCCATCGCCTTCAGCCTGGAGCAGATTGATTACGCCCTGGCCGCGGTGAAAAAGGCCGGAGTGCAGTTGCAGATCGGCTTCAACCGGCGCTTTGACGCGAACTTCATGCGCGTCCGCCATGCGGTGGCCACGGGCGAGATCGGCAAACCAAAACTGATGCACCTCATCAGCCGCGATCCCGCGCCGCCGCCGCTGGCCTACATCAAAGTCTCCGGCGGCATCTTCGTGGACATGACCATTCACGACTTCGACATGGCCCGTTTCCTCATCGGCGACGAGGTGGAAGAGATTTATACCGTGGCCGGCGTAACGGTTGATCCGGAGATCGGCAAGGCCGGCGATCTGGACACCGTGCTGATCGTGATGCGCTTCCGCAACGGCGTCATTGCCACCATCGACAACTGCCGCAAGGCTCCTTACGGCTACGACCAGCGCGCGGAGATTCTGGGCAGCGAGGGAAAGATCGCGACGGAAAACTGCTATCCCAATCAGGCCGTCGTCAGCGACGGAAAAGCCGTCCGCCATGACCTGCCGCTCTACTTCTTCATGGAGCGTTACACGGAGAGCTTTGCCAGCGAGCTCAAATCCTTTGTTGCCGCCATCCGCGAAAAGCGGGCGACCGCGGTCACCGGCATCGACGGGCGGATTCCCGTGGCCATGGCGCTGGCCGCGCGCAAGTCCTACGATGAGCACCGTCCCGTGCGCCTGGAAGAGGTGGGCGGATGAAACGATCCTGGCTGGGCATCGGCGCCGTCAGCCAGCATCTCACTCTCAACATGCCCTGGATGATCGTGCTGGTAGTGGGCACCATCCTGCCCCTGGGCCTCTGCGGGACGCTGCTCTGGCGGCGTACCCGCTTCTCGTAAACACGTCATTCTCTCCCGCGTCGTCTCAAAATGGGTAGAAATCGAGTCGCTTGTCAGCCAACATTTCTATTGACATCCGACACGTGTCGCGTTACGGTAAGGTGTGATACGGACAATTCGCCACAAGGGGCTGAAACGGCTTTTTGAGGAGGACGACACTCGGGGTGTAAATCCCGAGCATGTTGACGAGTTGCGGGATATTTTGGCGACGCTTCACTCTGCCTTAACCATTGCTCACATGAACCAGCCAAAGTTGCGGTTGCATCCGCTCAAAGGCCAGATGAAAGGCTTTTGGTCTGTGACCGTCCGGGCCAACTGGCGAGTGATCTTCCGTTTCGACGACGGCGCGGAGGATGTCGATTATGTCGATTACCATTGAAAGGAACCAAGCCATGAACATGAAGAATCCACCGCATCCCGGAGGTGTGGTTTTGCGTCAGTGCATTGAGCCTACAGGCTTGACGATCACAGATGCCGCCGCCGCCCTTGGTGTGACGCGCAACACGCTTTCAGAATTGGTAAACGGGAAACGCGGCATATCCCCCGAGATGGCGGTCAGAATCTCTCAGGTCTTTGGAGGCACGGAAGAAGGCTGGCTTGTGCAACAGGCCCAATACGACCTTGCTCAAGTTCGCCGAGACCACCTCCAACTCAAGCGATTGGCAGTTGCCTGATCTCTTTCCGGCCCTACCCATTGACGGTCTCGAAAAGGGTCCTTTGCGCCCGTCAGAGATGGAACTCCCGGCGTTAGACTGAAACTACCTATGAAACTGCAATACCTTGGCGATGCGAGGGATGCGTTCAAGTGGGACATATTGCACTGGGTGTGCACCAAGTCAAGTCCGGCGTTTTCGAGGCTCGTCTATATCCCCATGCTCACTCCTCCGGACAACCCGAACGAAGGGCGCATCCATCATCAGCAGTTCGCGTGCCGAGACTTCATTCGCCCGTTCGTTGAGTCATTGACAATGGAGCCGCGAAGCTTTATGCGCGTGTGTTCCTTGGGAGCAGTGGAGCCCCTCAAAAGGTTTGAGGTGAGCGTGTTTGCTCCTGAACGTGTCATCGGCATCGCCGCCAGACGACGGGAGTACTGGGCAGACTTTAACCCGAGCGACTTCGATGACTCCGTGATCTTTTTTGATCCGGACAACGGATTCGAAACGAAAACCCAACACGCACAAAAGTGGATAAGGCATCGCGAATTGAGCTGTATGATCGATCGGCTTCCCGCCACGTCGGTAGCAGTGGTGTATCAGCACCGGCCCCACCTTGAATGGGATAATGTATTTGCCGAAATTGAGAAGAAGATCGATTATGCGAATTCCGTCGCGGCGCACGAGCGGGATTTGGCGTTTGTCGCGCTTGCGGGAAATCGTACCGTATGGCGACGCGTCAACGACTGCATCAAGGATTATGCGAAGAATCATCCCACCGTGAAGTATCGAGGAATGTCGCATAAACGGGTAGAAATTGAGACACTGCCCCAAGCACTGAAATAAAAAGGGTTTACGCGTCTCAAAATTCAGTTTCAAATGGGCTTGGAACCCCACTCAGCCCGTCTTCACCTGCGCCGTCGACTCCCGCACAATCAGCTCGGCATCCACCTTGTTGCGTCTCTCCGACTCGTCCCCGGACATCAGCTTGAAGAGACTCTCTATCGCCAGCTTCCCCATGCGCCGCATCGGCTGGCGGACCGTGGTCAGCGGCGGGTCGGTGTAGGAGGAGAAGAAAAGATCGTCAAAGCCCACCACGGAGATCTCGTCCGTCACGCACAAGCCGCGCAATGTCCTTGATGGATGGCTGGCGGCCGCTTCGTTTGGAGCCCTCAGGACGTGCAGCCTCCGGTACTATGCCAGCATCTGTGTCGAGCATAGTCAGAGATATTCTATCGGCCTTTGGCTGCCTTTGACCGGATGCAGGCAGATTGCCTCATCGGCTTCAATCCCCACATTCGACCGCTGGATCACCCTCAGGCAAAGGCATTGACGCTGGCGCTGCTGCCGGTGTTTCCGCTGCTGACCGCGCTCGGCGCGCTGGCCGTGCTGCCGGCGCCTGCGGTGCTGGAGTTAGCGGCGCTACTTGTGCCTGCCGCGCTGCCGTCGCCGTACTTGCTTTCCAGCAGCGTGACCATAGGGTTTGTTGTGCTGGAAAAAGGGTTCAATCCGTAGGCGCTGTCCAGCATGGCGGTAACCGGATCGGTCGTGGTGCTCGGGGAAGTGTTGTTCGAGTCGGAAAGACTGAGCAGATCGTCCACCCATTGCACCGTCTGGGCTGCGGCGCTCTCCGCGTTAGCCACCGCCTGGGACGGGGTGGTTTTCAGGTCATTCTGAACAGTCGCATAGGCGGACTGGGCCGAGGAGAGGTTGCCCGAGCTGAGTGCGCTGCCCAGCGCCGTCATGTCGGTGGTGAGCTGCGAAGGGGCCGATGTGCTGCTGGAGGACGCCGGCGCCGGGTTCAGTTGGCTATAGGCTTTGAATGCGCTTTCCGCTGCGCTCAGATTGCCCTGCGCCAGGCTCTGCCCCAGCGACTGCCAGGCCTGCTGCGAGGCTGAAACGTTACTGGACGCGGCAATGTACTGTGAAAAACCCGCCGTGGAAAGTGCTGCAACCGTCATCGTGGCCTCTTCCTCGGGGAGCAGGCACACGCTCCCCCATTCGACGATTGTCGGCAAACTGAGGCAAAAATGAAGGCTTATTTCGCGCATCCAGTAAAACCACGGTAATTTGTGGAAAAAAATTTAGTTTGGCTGTGAAACCTTTTCCACATTCCCGCATCTATAATGACAACTAGCAGAGGCTTCCCCGAATCACCGCCCACCAAGTAAGGACTTCCCTCCTTCTTGAAGGTTCTGTACGAACCTCTTCCCCGTTAACCCTCTGGACCCCTCCATCCAATGCCTCTCAAGCGGGCCTGCCGGAAGGCAGGCCCAATGCTTGTGTGCCGCCGGATAAAATGGAGCCCAGATGTCCCCTTCCACATCAGCTAGGAAAGGAATTCAGTCATGAGAAAAATCAATGTGCTTGAATTTGTCTCCCTTGATGGTGTCATACAAGCCCCAGGCGGGCCAGAGGAAGATACCAATGACGGCCCCCCCTGGTGGATAAGGATGCATTCCGACAATGTTTCTTCAACTGCTGTAAGAAAGCAGATGAACATGCCCTTTGACTTGTTGTTAGGGCGCAGAACCTTTGAACTTTGGGCACAGTACTGGCCGCAACATGATGACATTTGGCCAGCCGTCAACCGAGCAACCAAGTACGTCGCCTCGAATACCATGACTTCTCACGAATGGCAGCCATCCGTGTTTCTCAATGGAGATATTGCGGAAAAGATCACCAAAATCAAGCAACAGGAAGGGCCGGATTTGCGCGTTTGTGGAAGCGCAAATCTCGTTCAGACGCTCATGAAGCATGAATTGGTCGATGCGTTCTGGCTGATGATAATTCCGATCACGTTGGGCGGTGGAAAACGACTTTTTGCCGAGGGCACGATCCAGGCGGCATTCAAGGTGACGGAAAGCACAGTCACCTCGAAAGGCGTCATTATCGTGAAATACGAGCGTGCAGGAGCAGTCCCAACCGGAAATCTATAAACATATTCCCGCCGGGTGACCCGGGCTTTTGATCTTGCGGGCATTACCAACACAGTGGGTACCCCACCAGAGGCTTTCTCCGTGCAGGTCATACAGCAGATCGACGCGCTTTTTGAGCAGGCAGGCCTCCAGCGCAACCTGCGCGGGAAACGCGGGGTCCCCACGGACAGGTCTTCGTCCGTGGGGTGCAAACACGGGGTCCCCACGGACAGGTCTTCGTCCGTGGGGTGCAAACGCGGGGTCCCCACGGACAGGTCTTCGTCCGTGGGGTGCAAGTCTGCTGGCGTGACAACCCGGATGCGTTTCGAGCGCTCCACGCAGCAGGAGCTGACCACCCCCGAACCGCTTCCCCACATCGCTCCCAACGGCGTCCAGTGGCTAGCGGTTCCTGCCTGGAAAAAGCTGAACTGGCTCTGGCACGGCTTCAGCACGCGCCGCGGAGGCCTCAGCCGCGCCTACTGCGCCGGCGATGCACAAGGTGATTTAAATCTTGGCTTTACGGATGAGGACGACCAGGATACGGTAGCCCGGAATCGCCGGCTTTTTGTTGAGGCCGTCAGCGGAGATCCGTCTACCCCTCTGGCCGATCTTCGCCAGATTCATTCCAACCTCGTGCTCCTGGCGCACGTGGCGGACGCCAGCCGGAAAAAGCCCTGCAAAGCCGACGGCCTGATGACCGATGAGCCCGGTCTGCTGCTCGGCATCCGGACCGCCGATTGCATCCCTATTCTGGTAGCCGACCGCAAGCGGCGCGCCGTAGCCGCCTTCCATGCCGGATGGCGCGGAACCGTCGAGCGCATTGTCGAGTCCGGCATTGGCCGCATGAGGCTCCAGTTCGGCTCCCGGCCTGAGGATCTGGTAGCCGCCATCGGTCCCGGCATCGGCCCCTGCTGTTACGCCGTGGGCGAAGAGGTCTTCTCCAGCTTCGAATCGCAATTCGCCTACGCCCGCGAGCTCTTTCGCGAGGTCTACGACTCCGACCCGGTGCGTGCGAAGTACCCTCTGCTCTTCATGACGCAGCGCGCCCCCGGCCACTCGGAGATCGGCCCCAGCCTGCATTTGAATCTGGTCGAAGCCAACCGCCGCCAGTTGCTCTCGGCTGGCCTAAAGCCCCGGTCCATCCATCTCGTAGGCGGCTGCACAAGCTGCCAACCGGAACTGTACTTCTCCCATCGAGCCTCTGCGGGCCATGCCGGGCGCATGATGAGCGTCATCGGCATCCGTCCCGATGCGGCCAGATGATAGCCGTTTAGCGCCTTCTATAGCGGTTCCACAACTGGTGTACCCCGAAACCACTGCTCTCAAGTGGCATTTTCCTCAAGAAAATGACACCCTGCACGATGCAAGAAAGAGCACGTGAATTGTGGAACCGCTCGGGGAGATGCCTGGCGGGCCTTCGTCGCCCGTTGGCGGCACGATCCGTGCAGATGCCCATTCTCCTTGCGGCTCTTGATTCCGCAAGGAGGCTATCACGCCTCGCGAACCGGGGTCCGTTCCTTGTGGGTCGGGTTGCGAATATCTAGGGTATAAGCGCGCTCAGGAGGCCTTGGCTTCCTGGGGATTGACCAGGTCGCGCAGCTCCTTGGATGGCTTGAAGTAGGGCACCTTCTTGGCCGGGACATCGACGCGCTCTCCGGTCTTGGGGTTGCGCCCGATGCGGGAGTTGCGCTGGCGGGTGCGGAAGGACCCAAAGCCGCGAATCTCAATTTTGTCTCCGCTCTTGAGAGCTCCAATCACCGCCTCAAAGATTGTTTCGACGATGACTTCGCCGTCGCGCCGTGTCAACTCGCCTGCCGCGGTCACCTTTTCCACCAGGTCTGCCTTTGTCATGTCCTCTAGCCTCCCCTCACAGCATAACCGGATTTTACCCGGTCTGGCGTAAAAAACAAAGCTCCCTTGTGAATTTGAGCCTTTTCCTCTCAATAGTTTGCCGGAAATCCCCCCTACAGGTGAAGCCGCCAGACAATTTTACCCAAAAGCGTTTATGATGACCTGTAACATTCCCTGAGCTTTCCCGCCCCTGTTGAAGGCTGGAACATCCCAGGGAGGGAACGGAAACGTAATGGACGATCCCAGCAGCAAAACCGGCAACAGCGCCCGGCCAAAGTACAGCATCGTAATTCCGGTCTTCAACGAGAGCGCCCGCGTCCTGACGGCACTGGAGTCGATAGTGGGCTGCATCCGCGCCCGCGGCTGGGTTGCCGAGGTCGTAGTGGTCAACGACGGCTCCACCGACAAGACCGCCGAGGTGGTGCGCGCCTATGCTAAAACCGCGCCCGAGGTCCGGCTCGTTGAGAACCCCGGCAACCGGGGCAAAGGCTACAGCGTGCGCTCCGGGATGCTCCAGGCGAGGGGCGGAGTGGTGCTCTTCACCGACGCCGACCTCTCGGCGCCCATCGAAGAAGCCGAACGCCTCTTTGCCGCCATTCAGCAGGGTGCGGACATCGCCATCGGCTCCCGCTGGCTGGAAAAAGACCGCCAGACCCAGCGCCAGCCCCTCTACCGCCAGTTCTTCGGCCGCTGCTTCAACCTCGTAACCCGCTTGATCATGCGCCTGCCCTTCGCCGATACCCAGTGCGGCTTCAAGGCCTTCACCCATCAGGCCGCCCAGACCGTCTTCCAGCTCCAGACCATCGAGCGCTGGGGCTTTGATCCGGAGATCTTGTTCATCGCCATGAAGCGTGATTTCTGGATTATCGAGGTGCCCGTCAGTTGGGCTCACGACGAGCGTTCCCGCATGAGCTACATCAAAGACGGCTTCAAAATGCTCCAGGAAATCACCATCGTCCGCTGGAACGCCTTCCGCGGGCTCTACGATAAGCCGGTCAAGCCGACCCCGCGCACCGGTTTGCAGAAATAAAAAATGGCTGCGAGGAGGATTCGCAGGGAGAGGTGGGCTTAAAGGAGATCCTTGCCGCGCTACGGGCAGCGCTTGGGCTGTAGAGCATCATTGCAGATGGCGCGTCTGCGGCCCTAGGTACGGTCCCGGGCAGCGTGGAGAAAGCGCAGAATGTGAATCGATTGATCATCTACCGTATAAATTAAAAGATAAGGCAGCGGCGCGAGAACCAGTTCGCGCGTGCCGCTCTTCATGCCAATCCGGCCCGCATAAGGAAACGCCTTGAGCGACTTGGCCGCGTCGTAGAGCCGATGCAGAGTGGAGGCGGCGAAGGTAGGGTGATGAAGCCAAAGGTAATTGGCGATGTCTTCCAGATCGTCGGCCGCGGCTATCGACCATCGCAGCTTCTTCAAACTCGCATCATCCGCGCCACGCGAGCGTCCATCTCTTCCTCTTCAAGGAATTCGCCACGGGCAATCTGATCGATTCCCAACTGTACCTGCGCATCAAACCAGTTTTCCTGGGCGAGCAGGCGGTCTATAGCTTCCGCCGCCAGTTCAGATGTGCTGCGGCCGGTGCGCGTGGAGAGGCTGGTGAGTCCCGCTGCCTGACGTTCGGGAAGCTGAAGGTTCATAAGAGAAGGTTAGGAGCAGGCTGTTCCGTTGTCAAGAGACACAGCCCACATCGGAACTCACCCTCCTGAATCGGTCCACCTCTGCGGCGTTTTGTGCCTGTGTTCGTGGGCACATTTTCCCCTTGCGTGTCCCTGCTACCATAAAGATGATCGCGGTTCCGCCGCCCGTCAGGCTGATTGTTAGCTCCATGTGTCCTGGCACACAGGCGGCCGGACCCAAATTCATAAGGAGAAACTTCCATGCCTCTAGTCTCCATGCGGCAACTCCTCGACGAGGCCGCCAAGGGCGGTTACGGCGTCGGCGCGTTCAACGTCAACGATATGGAACAGATTCAGGCCATCATGGCGGCGGCCAAGGATACTAATTCGCCGGTCATCATCCAGGCCAGTCGCGGCGCGCGCTCCTTTGCCCAGGACCGCTTCCTCTTCCACCTCATCCTCGCCGCCAACGAGCTCTATCCCGAAATCCCCATCGCCATGCACCAGGACCACGGCAACAGCTTCGAAACCTGCAAGAGCGCCATCGATCTAGGCTACACATCTGTCATGATGGACGGCTCGCTCAAGGAGGACGGCAAAACACCGGCCAGCTTTGAGGAGAACGTCGCGGTCACCAAACGCGTGGTCGATTTCGCGCACGAGCGCGGCGTCACCGTCGAGGGCGAGATCGGCGTGCTGGGCGGCGTCGAGGACGGCCACGGCGCGGGCGGCACGGGCCTGGAGCACGTCACCGACCCCGACCAGGCGGTCGAGTTCGCCGAGAAGACCGGCGTGGACGCGCTGGCCATCGCCATCGGCACCAGCCACGGCGCTTACAAGTTTACGAAAAAGCCCGACGGCTCGGTCCTCAAGATGGACGTGCTCATCGCCATTCACAAGCGCCTGCCCAACACCCACCTGGTCATGCACGGCAGTTCCTCCGTGCCCAAGGATCTGCAGGACGTGATCAACAAGTACGGCGGCAAGCTCAAGGAGACCTGGGGCGTGCCGGTCGAGGAGATTCAGCTCGGCATCCGCAACGGCGTCCGCAAGGTCAACGTGGACACCGACAACCGCCTGGCCATGACCGGCGCGATCCGCAAGGTCCTCTGGGAGACTCCGGAAAAATTCGATCCCCGTGACTACATGAAGCCCGCCCGCGAGGCCATGCAGAAGGTTGTCGCCCAGCGCATGACCCAGTTCGGCCAGGCCGGACACGCCGGCGACTACAAGGCCGTCTCCATCATCGAGATCGCCAAAGGCTACAAGGACGGCTCGCTCAAGACCAAGCCGCTGGTTGCCGCTAAGTAACTCCAGCAGGCTTCACAGCACAAGGGCCACTTCGCATAGCAGAGTGGCCCTTTGTGTTTCTTGTAATGCAAGCCGCCATTATGGTTGCGAGTAGTAGCCGTTCCGTGTGCGCGCCTTCAGTCCGGGCCTGTCGACTTTGACCTCGATATCGTGATACTCGGCTGGATGAGCGGCCGGAGGCGGGTTGTAAGTGAGCACATAGTAGGTCTTCGCGTCGGTAATGCAGCGCTCGATCAGGCTGGCCAGGTCGTGGACGCCCATGAGAACCTGCCCGCCAGTCTGAGTGGCGAGGACCGGGAGTTGGAGATCTCCCATGTCAGCGTGGTTAATATCGCGTACGCCCTTGAGGTATTGCATATAGATGTCCACTCTGCCTAGGCCGCTGACGGGGAGGACTTGGTAGAGAGTGATACGAGCCTCGCGCAGCGCCGTAGACAGCGTAGCAATATAATCGTAGATGCTTTGCCGCCTCTTTGGCCCTCCAATCGAATTTGGCCTGGAGTAGACGTTCCAACCTTCACCGAGCCAAATAAAGAGCTTTCTGCCGGGCCTCTTGCTCTGTTGTACGGCAAAGAGATTGAGGGCCTTGAGCGAATCCTCCTCGCGCAAAAGCGCGCCTTCAAGGCCTTCGTATCTCTTGATTTGCATGAATCCCGAGTAGCTGGCGTCAAGAACGCGGAGCAGCGCGGCGCCATCGCGCGTGGGCCGATTCTGTTCCGAGATACCTTTATCGGTGAGGACCAGCAGAGAAGTAGGCAGCTCAAGCACCTTGCCGTTCTGATTGAAGTAGTCCACCAGCAATTGCCGCTGGTTGGCTCGGGCTACAAAGGGCACGTTGATCGCGTCGTAAACCAGGAAAACCTCGACTGGAGGATCGGCATTCGGATTCATCGCGCTGGCCGCCTGGACAGAAACCAGATCCTGCGGTTGCTTATTGTCAAACAATTGAAAGTCCGATCTTTGTAAGCCGCCTACGGGAGCGCCGGATTTATTCGTGACCACAACATCGAGCGTCAATGCCTTATTCCCGTTCCCCGAGGCGGGATAGGGTGAGCCGATCCGGCTTTCATTCAAACCATTGGGCAATGCAGCCACTGCTGTCTGCATAGCCGGGGGTGACTGGGTTTGATCGATTTGTCCCTGGGCAGCCAGCGGCAGCCAAGGAAGTACTGCTAGAAAAGCGGCAGGAAATGCGAATTTGTTCTTCATCTCTCTCTCCTTTGAACCCAATCTCATTGGCCTGATGTTCTGAATCTTCCTCATCTCACGCGCATCCGTGTTCGGTCTGGTGTGGATAGGGCATTAGCGATGACCGCCGCTGCTGGAACTGCTTGAGCTGGAACTGCCCGCACTGGAACTGCCTCCGCCACCTCCGCTATGCGAGCCCCCGCCGCCGGAACTGCTTCCGCCCCCATGCGAGCCGCCGCCGGAGCTGTTGCCACCTCCGCTATGCGATCCCCCGCCGGAGCTGTTGCCACCCCCGCCATGCGAGCCCCCGCCGCTGAAGCCGCCGCTTACCCCGCCACTGTGATAGCCGCCTCCAAAGTTTCCGCCTCCATGGTAGCCGCCGCTGCCGCTACTGAAGTGATCGGCCCGCGACTGCAGATTGCCTCTGCTGTTGTTGATCGGCGCGTCGATGGTAACGCTCTTGCTTCCCTGTATCACCTGCCTCTCCATCATAAAGCTCTGCGACTTATGGTCGAAGCTCAACGGGATGCCCGCCGGCCTGCCCTGCTCTCTATTGATTCCGAAGCGCGCATCCTTCATCGCAAGCGCGGTCATCTTCGGAGCCTCCGCGCGGGCGAGTGCCGGATAATACGCCTTGTTGAACTCCTTGGGTGGCTCATCGAGCAGCTTGACGGGCTGGGATGGATCGAGTCTCGTCCGCTGAAGCGCGAAACCCTCCTTGTGAATCACCGCCAGGACTTCTTCCTTGCGATTGATCGGGGGGCGGCCTTTGGCATCGTAGGGGTGAATCGGGACGAAGGCAGTTTTGTGGCCGCATTTGACCCAGCGCCCCGCGCCCAGATGATGCCGTTTGTGGCCCGCGACCCAGACGTAGCGATGCCCGCGGTGAATCCAGCCCCCGGCGTGGCAGACGGCCCAGTAGTAAGGGAAAGATGATGGGTTCATCGGATCGGAATAATCGATGATCCTCATCATGCTGGAATCGTCATCCCAATAAAGCCGATAACTGGAAGCGTTCAGTGGATAGCAGGGAAAGAAATCATCATAGCCGAGCACTGGCATCGACGCGACGGAGCCATACCCCATGGATGTTGCCTTGTGCGGGAAGGCATCACCGGCAGGCGGCTGCGCTTCGGGCTGAAGGTTGCTCTCCTGCTCGCGCGCGAAGGCGGCATTCGGCTCCCAGCAAGTGCCGTAGGGCGCACAATCAAAGAACCTTCCCTGGCCCTCCATCTCCGCCAGTCCGGGAATGGGCTGCGTCAATCCCGAGGCCTTCATCATCGCTTCCATGGCCGCCGATCGCTGGTTGACGAGGTTTTCCACCCAGTGATCCCACTCGGCAAAGGCGCCTGGATCGCCGGGGCTGGCTTCTTTGATGCGGCTGCCATTGCGAAAGTAAAGCGTCTGGCCAATGGCGAGATCCTGTGGCGAGAACCCAATTAAATGAATCTCTCCGCCGGCCAGCGGCGTCATCGCCATTCCATCCAGATAACTGCTGATGCGCACGTCAACCTTGTCGCGGTACTTGGCGGCGAAGGTGTCCGTGGGAGTCCTCAGATAAAACCATTCGCCGGCGATATCGGGGCGAAGATGCAGCGAGACGGTGCCGCTGAGCAGCGCCATCGCGCTGTAAGGTACGCCCATCGTGGTGTGCAGGTCGTTGATGGCGAGCACCGAATTCTCCGCAAGATAGAGGTTCGAAGCGTCTTCGAATTCGACCACCGCGCGCCCCGCGCCGGTCACCAGGCTGAAGCCGGTCTCCAGCGGCAGTCCGGGAACTGCCTTCTCCCAGGTAGCTCCCGTGATCCGTTCCGCATCCGGGCCCCGCGCAATGCGTACATCTCCCTCAACGCGGCTGATGCGCACAATCTGCGCATAAGTGGCTTCCGAATAGTGATGTCCGAGGAGAAACTGCGCGCCCTTGCGCAGCTTTTCCGAGGAATCGCCATTCAGAATCTCCTGAATCTGCGCCAGGCCGGCGGCCTCGTCGCGCCGCAGCAGGTCGTTGAGCGCCAGCAGCTTCACGTCGTCGCTATCGTTGCTGTGCGGCTGAACGGGCTGATTGCTCTTCGCGCGAATCTCGATCTCCAGCGCGCCGCACTCCTCGATCCATCGGCTCTTGGGATAATCCCGGCGCAACTCGCCGCAGGTTTCCAGCGCGGGTTGAGCTTCTCCCAGTTTGTTCTCGGCATAGGCCTTCCAATAGAGAGCGCCATCGGCGTGTTCGCCCTTCCGGTCAGCAACCGACGCGAAGATGGACTTCGCATCTGCCCAGCGGCCTTCGTTGAGGGCGCTCGCTCCCTGCGCGTAGAGGCTGCTATCCGGCGAACTGGCCGCAATCAGGGCATCGTTGATTCCCGCTGTCGTAATGCCCCCGGAAAAGCTCTGTCCTTGTGTGAACTGGGCACGGCCGGCACTGGGCGCGCACAGCAAGATGCCGAGCAGCGCGGGACAAAGCATAGCTTTGGTTTTCATATCGCGCCTCCTTTCGACCGTGAGTTCTCGGCCGGCTTTTGATCCGGAATCCTCGAACGCAGGACGCGCACTTCAAAGAGCAGGCTGTTTGAGTTCATTTCCTCTTGCAGGCGAGCCAGAGCCGCGGCGTTTAATCCATCTTGCTGGTTTGCCAATTCAGCGAGTAGATGATCCAGGCGAGCCAGGGCCTCGGCCAGCGCCGGATCGTCCTGCTGCTTCACCTCCTGGCGGCAGATGCGATTGGCCGCCAGCAGGCTGCGGGCCTCATCGCGCAATGGGGAGACCATCTCCGTGCTATCCGCATCGGCGTGCTTCAACTCGACCAACAGGCGCTCCGAGCGGTCCAGATGATCGCCGAGAAGCACCAAGACCACGCGCTGCTTTGTTTCTGGCGGAGATTGTTTGGCCGCGGTGATTGGCGGTTGCCGGTGTTCCCACAACCGGCCGGTATAGAAGGCGCAGGAAATCAGCAGGGCGCAGGCGGAGGCGTAACTCAGGACGCTCCATATGCTGATGCGCAGCCAGCGCCGCTTTCGCTCTTCAAGCCTGGGCAGCGAAGCGGAGATCGATGCCCAGACGCGCGCGCCATAGGCGGCATCGCGGGCAGGAGGCTCTGCCGGCGTAATCAGGGCAAGATCGTTCTGGAGCTCGGCGTAGGCTTCAGCGCATGAAACACAACGTTCAAGATGCCGGCTCGCCCGGTTGGCGGCCTTGTTCTTGTTGTAAAAGCACTCGATCAATTCCGCTTCGCTCAGGTGCTTCATCGTTTCATCCTCAAGGGAGCCATCCGGCTCCGCAGCTTTTGTACGGCGCGAAATACCGTCTGTTTGGCCGCGTTCGGCTCAATGCCGAGAGCCGCGGCAATCTCCGCGATGGTGCGGTCTTCCATGTGCCGCAGCACGAAGGCCGTTCGTTCAGCCGGCGTAAGGCTGCGCATGGCCCTTTCCTGCAGGGCTGCGATCTCGCCGCTTAATAGCAGCCGGTCGGGACCAGCGGCGCCATCCGCCACCTGTATTTCGTCCTGCTCCGGATCATCGGCCCCTGCCACGCGGCTGGTTTCATCTGCCGGATGGCCGCCAATCTTATCCAGCGCGCATCGCACTGCAATCTGGTAGATCCAGGTGCCGAACTCCGACCGGGACTCAAAGCTCTCCAGCTTGCGATAGCCGCGCAGGAATGCTTCCTGTACCACGTCTTCCGCATCGGCCTCATTGCCGGTGATGCGAAAGGCCGCCCGGAAGAGGCTCTGGCTATGGCGCATCACCAGTTCCCCATAAGCCTCTTTGTCTCCGGCGAGAATTGCCGAGATCGCCGCGTGGTCGTTCTTGCCCATGCAGTACATTAGACAGGATTTTGCCGGGTTCGGTTAGGAAAGATTGCGGGAGGAAGTTGCTTTAATCCACAATATGAGTGACGGCGGTCTGAAGCGAGGTGCCGGATTGCGCAGCGGTCGCAACTCAGTCTCTAGGGCCTTCTAACACTACCTCAGGCAGCGGCGACGGGCGCCAATTTTTCTCAGTTCGAGGCGCGAGGAGCGAACTGTAGCCAGTTACTGGAGCGACGAGCAACGAAGAAATGGGGGAAATTGGCCCCGTCCCTTCGGCTTCCACCCCTGCACACAAAGATCGCGTGCCGGGGGCCCCGGGTTGCGGCGAAATACCGCCCATACTTTGTTGTCGTCCTAGAGCTTGGAACCACCAAACCCTGCGGACTCCGCCTCGTTTGGACGGTTTTTCGCTCGCAACGCCATCCGCCTGAGGTAGTGTTAACAGGCCCTAGCTCTGCTGGCAACCCCGAAGTCAATCCGCGCCTTCGGGCATCGCGCGCGCAGCTTTGCTTCGAGCACGATCAATTCGCTCTTCCCTCCCTCCGGGATGGGCACCCGTGTCATAAGCGGATCGGTGCGCGCGCCGAAGGCCTTTTGAAAGATCAGCAGCAAAGATATGGGTGGACCCGTTTCAATGCGTGCCTCCGTCAGATAATTGCCCGATGAAAGCCACGGCGCATATGCGCCGCCAACGAGCAGCCCCTCCGGACCAAGCCACGTCTCGCCCTTTTCGGCCGAGTCCTGCCAATGCACCCAGAAATCAGCCTTGAGGGCCGTGCTGGCGTAGTCGCTCCGCCGGGCTTTGATATACAAACTGCCCATTGTTGCGATTCCGATCACGAGTACAAGAGCCGCAAAGACGAGCGGCAATTCCGCGTCCTCAGGCGAAACCAGCTCCGCCCAGCCCAGCAAGCCCAGTAAAACCACACCGGTCCCCAGAATCCACGGGGTTAGCTTGCGCCGATTCCTGTTCTCCGGCTTCGTCCCACGCGGCAGCTTCGCAATCGGCCCATCGGTGATGCGGAAGCTCGCGGCAATCAAGCCCAGGGTAATTGCCGCAATCACAACCATACAGCACAGTACAATCACGGCGTGTGATTGGCTGGGGAGATGGAACGCGATCAGCTCGCTGAAACCGGCCACCAGCACCAGGCCCAGCAGAATCACGGCTGCGTCGATGAGCGTGTTCTTCAGCGAATAGAGCGGATTGCGCCGCCAGCTTTGCCACGCGTAAAATGCGATGCCTGCACAGAAAAGCGCCAGTAGAATCTGCATACTTTAACTCCGGGCCCATTGTATCGCGTTGAACGCCGCGCCGATTTATGCACCATACCTGGTGAAATCCACAGATTAATTCCTTTTTTGCACTTGCTTCCACAGATTCGCCCGGCCTAAGCTCCTCCTCAGTTGGTGACCTCCAGGGAATCGGAAACGCAGTTCCCCGCTGGCAAGACGATGCACCATTCGATCGAGCGCGTGCTCCAGGCTGGCGACGGCAGGGAGTTCTAGCTTCAATCGAGATTGCATCCAGAGCCAGTAGGGAATGTGCAGGAGCCGGCCGGAAGCAAAGATTCATCCTCGGCCACGCCGGGGATGCAAGGTTTGCGGAATGCCGGGGAGTCACATCGGCCCAGCCGTGGCTGCTGGACATGAGACAAGCTGCGGGGCAACCCGCAGGGTAGTCCGTGGACGCAGCGATGGCGTCGCCGGAGGGTGGGCTGTGCGAGGCAACTCGCCGCAGCCAGCCGCCGGAGGCAGTCGAGGGAGCAAGCGCGCAGGGCAACCCGCGAGCTTACCGTCGGCACTGCCGGAAGATGCGATCTGCGGGCAACCGCGGACGCATCAAGAGGCGTCGCAGCAGAGGAGATGCGGGGAAACCCGGAGATTCATAATCTGCGATGCCCAAGGATCGGGGATTCGAGGCAACTCGAAGCTCCATCGCCGGCACAGCAAAAAGATGCAGCCGCGGGGCAACTCGCGAACGCATCGGGAAGCTGAACGGGACGATGCTTGGTCCGAGTAACCTGTGGTTCACCGCGATCGAGGCGCCAGAGACTCCGGTTTCTGGCGCCTTTGTTTTTGCCGCATCGGGCCATGACTTCTAAAGGCTCCAGCCCTGATGCCGTCCCTCCCCGCCTGCTCCAGGGTATAAACTCTATCCCATGAATGATTCCCGCGAGAAGATCGTCCGCACCTCCGATCCTAACTGGCTGCGAACGCTGGCGCTCCTCTACCGTGCCCGTCTCTCCGGCGTGATCGTTGACGATGCTAACCTTGGCATTAATCCCGAAGACCATACGCTGTTGCAAATGGCCAGAATCTCCGGCCTCTCCCGGCGGGAAATTGCCGGCGTCAGCGTGGCGCTCGGCATGAGCGGCGTCGGCCTCACCATGGTGATTCTGGCATTCCTCGATCCCGAGCCGACCAGCAAGCTGGGCCTGCTGGTAGGCGGAGGAGCGGTCTGTGTGCTCGGCGGAGGCTTCTCCGCCATCCGCATCCTCACCCAGCACAAGCCGCCCAATATCCGCGCTACTTCGCACGGAATAGAAATCTTCTGGACGTAGTTCGAAAACATTTATTAGCTTTGTCATCCTGAGCGAAGCGCAGCGAATCGGAGTCCCCAGCGAGCGATCTTTGATCGTTGGTGAGGAAGTCGAAGGACCTGCATTTGCTTTTCCTGGCTTTGTATCAGGGCACGGCTGGTAGGCCGGAGTTTTAACCCCGACAGAATTCGTGCCGTAATAGCAAAAACAGAATCATCGCGGGCTTTAGCCCCGGTGGGTCGATAATTGAGATTACCGGCAGCCCCCTGAACCGCCTTAGCTGCGCGCGGCCGGCTTCGATCGAATACGTGGAGTAGCCGAACCAGAAGGTCTCTCGGGATTATGCTCTGTGAATTGATCGTGCAGAACCACATTGAACAGCGACTTGTGGACCCTGATGCGGCCGTTATATTCGATGAGGCCGAGCCTGCGAAATCGATTCATGAAGAAGCTGACGCGGGAGCGGGTGGTGCCGATCATCTCCGCCAGAGTTTCCTGCGTGATGGGAGGAACCAGATGTTCCGGTTTATCCGGCTCGCCGAATTCGGCCAGGATCAGGAGAATTCTCGCCAGGCGCTTTTCGCTGGAGTTGAAAAGTTGATCGACAAGATCGGCCTGGGCTCGCATGCTCCGGACCAGCAGGAATTTCAGGTACATTTCGGAGAAGGAATGCTCCTCGTGCATCACGCGGATCATCTCTTCCCGCGCTATCTCCAGCGCGGTACAGTGGGTAATGGCGTTGGCGGTGGCCATATGCAGCGCGCCCAGGCTGGCCAGCGACTCATCTCCAACGAATTCCCCAGCGGGGATAAGCGCGATGGTGGCCTCCTTCCCCTCATGCGAAACAACGGTGAGTTTTGCGCGGCCCGTCTGAAGATAGAAGATGGAGTCAGCCGAACTTCCCTGCGCAAAGAAGACCTGCTTGGGCTTCAAATGGACGATTCTTCGCCCCACTCCGGCCGTGGCCAGAAAGGCGGCAAGGTCAAAGGTCATGCTTCTCACCTCGACGGAGAAGATAGAGGGAACGCGAAAATTATACTCGCTGAACCGGGCGAACTCTGTACAGATTCTTACGTAATCCAACAAATCTTTGTACGGTATCTGACATAACCTGGAAGAACTTTGTACGGTATCTGACATAGACCGAATTATGTTAGGCATCGGGAGCTTGGCGCGTACTAACTTATGATAGGGTTTTGTCTGAAAGCGAGGATTCCTTGGGCACGAGCAGCTTTAAAAACACTCTTTTGAAGGCTCTGGATGGGGCGATCATCGAGCGCCTTGGTTTGCAGCCGGTCAAATTCAATCTGAAACACGAAATCGAAAACCCCGGCAACGTGATCAGACACCTCTATTTTCTCGAAGAGGGGATGGCGTCGATGACGACAACGTTCAGGGATGGGTCTCAGGTCGAGGTTGGGATGTTCGGTTATGAGTCGGTGATCGGCGTTTCAGCACTAATGGGAACAAGAATGAGCCTGAATCGCGTCTATACCCAGATTGACGGCCATGGCTATAGCTGCCGCGTGGAGGACGCGAGAAGAGAGTTTTTCCTGGGCGGCGACTTTCAGTTTCTGGCTCTGCGCTATGTACAGGCACAACTTGTTCAAGCCATGCAATCGGCCGGATGCAATGCGAAACACAGCTTCGAACAGCGGCTCGCGCGCTGGCTGCTCCTCTGCGCGGACCGCGCGCACGTCAACACGTTCAAGATTTCGCATGAGTTTCTGGCGGACATGCTGGGAGGGCGCCGTCCCACGATTTCCACGACAGCCGGGATTCTCAAGCGAAAAGGACTTATCGAATATACCCGCGGAGAAATCCGCATCCTTGACGTTCCGGGACTCACCAAGGCCTCTTGCGAGTGTTATCTGACCATCAAAGATTACCTCGACAATTACACCAAGTTCGACACCGCGATCACGGCGTAGCCGCATAACCTGCCGCAGCCACAGATGGCCAGAATCTCCGGCCTCTCCCGGCGGGAAATTGCCGGCGTCAACGTGGCGCTCGGCATGAGCGGCGTCGGCCTCACCATGGTGATTCTGGCATTCCTTGATCCGGAGCCGACCAGCAAGCTGGGCCTGCTGGTAGGCGGCGGGGCAGTTTGCGTGCTCGGCGGAGGCTTCTCCGCCATCCGCATCCTCACCCAGCACAAGCCGCCCAATATCCGCGCTACTTCGCACGGCATAGAAATCTCCTGGACGTAGTTCGAACTGCACCGGCCCCTATCAGCATATTCAAATATGCCGGCTTCCTGGTACTGATGCTGGTCTCAACGTGTGCATTGGCGTTTTCGCGTCAATTGAGAGCATCCTACCCGATACAGGTAACAGATCTTTGACGAAGATAGCTGGCAACTTTTCAGCGCAGGTAAACACTTGCGCAATGAGGGAATGACGGCTAGACTGCCACCATGTCGCAAGACCCCGGCCCTCTTCTTTATGAGCGATGCATCTTTGTACTTGCTTCACTCCCGGGCGAGGCTGGAAAGCCGTGATGATGAGCGATTGGGGTTGTCCTGGGCGCGTACGCGCTACTATGTAATACCAGGAAAGGGCGATTATGACTTCATATATTCGAAGGATCGTTGGGCTTGTCCTCATCACCGTATGTTTCCAGGGGCGTCTGGCGGCGCAAAACCGGTTTTGCCGTCTCGAGGAACCGGGGAAATTCGCGTTACATCTCACCTACCAGAATGGAAGGGATTCCCGAAAGCCGATTTCAGCCGAGAAGAGCAGAATCGAGGCCAAACTGGCCGCACTCGAGGCGCTGATCCAAGGCTCCAAGGTCATGAACCCGCCTCGGGGATTCGCGGTCGAGGCATATCTCACTTACAAGCTGCCAGAGGCGAGCGATCCTCATCCATGGCTCACGGCATGGATGGACATCGAGACCTTTCCCTGCCTGGTTCTTCCCAACGGTAACCTTGGGCATGGGCCTGAGGGATTTAATGAGGTGGACATTAAGGTCAACTCGCTTGGCTCCTACTCAAAGCCGGACGACCAGAACCGGTGGGTATTTCCGGACGGCCGTGTGATTGAAGCTACGCGGCTGGCAACCCCCAAACGCTTGGGCGACTTCACGGTCTACGGCGATCCAGCCGAATGCAGTCTTACCTTGACCAAAGGCGATCTCCCCCCCTGGGTACCCGTTTCGCGGGAACAATTTCTCACCGTGCTCATCCGCCGAAATGGAGTCGGGGCTGCCAAGAACGATGAGCTGTTAAAAGCGTCCTCGAAGGATACCTGTGGAGACGCTTACGCACGTTGGATCTCCGAAAAGGAACAGCGGCACAAGACCAGTGAGCAGGTATATCAGGAACTGAAGCAGGCCGGCTTGAACGCACAGGCCGAGGAATCACGCGCCATCAGTGAAAAACTGGAGGCAGAGCGGCCGGCGGAATTGTTAAAAGAGCAGGCCCAATGCGAGCAGCGTTTCCATAATAGGCCCAGGATCAGTAACCCCTTCGCAGATCTCATCCAAGCGGAACGCGCCGAACTCAACAGCCTCTCGCCCGCCCAGCGGGCATCGCAAGCGTGGTATTCCCCTGGTACCGGTTACCTGTCGTCGGGCCTGGTGCCGGCGGATACCCCGGGGGCGCACCCGCTATGGGTGGAAAATCCCGATTTCTTCGCACCCTCGCGTCCACGCACCGACTTTCGGGTCATCACCATTGCCGTATCCTCCGGAGCACCCCCCGCGTGTACTTCCAAAAAGGCCGAAGAGACGGACAGCATCTCAACCCGCCACGCCTGGCGAATGTACCAGTTCATGACCACCACCGATTGGCAGCGCGTGGCCCATCTGCTGGACTAACTGTAGTGCGTTCGTCATTCCCCAGCCTCTTCTCCCACTCACGCTAATTCGCCATCTCCCCCAGCGCCTTTCCTCGCGTCCAAAATGGGTCCCAGAATAGCCAAATATGCGTATAAAAGGCCAATTATGAGTTGCATTTTTATGCTTTTTGTCGGCTCCCTGCCGGAGCTTTCGCGATTTTTTGTGCGCCTGCAATCGGACTTTTTTGCAAATTATGATTCGCTGCCCCGTTCGTAGGCTTGCAAGACGACATTTTTCTTCTTATTTGTAGGCCTGTAGGACGACACAATTTCACAGTGCGCCGGCTCGCTGATCTCTGTTCTCTGATCACAGAACACTGATAGCTGACAGCTGACCGCTGATAGCTGTTAGCTGCTCCTGGTCCTTGTACTGCAACTGGTATAGCTTCCAATAAAGGCCGCGCTGGGCCAGCAATTCCTGATGCGTTCCCATCTCGCGCAACTGGCCCTTGTGCATGACCAGAATCGTCTCGGCCCGCTGCACGGTCGAGAGCCGGTGGGCGATCAGCACGCTGGTCCGGCCCTCGACCATGCGTTCCAGCGCGCCGCGTATGCGCAGCTCGGTGTCGGTGTCCACGCTCGATGTGGCCTCATCGAGAATGAGAATGCGGGGGTTGAAGGCCAGCGCGCGCGCAAAGTTGATGAGCTGCTTCTGGCCGGTGGAGAGCGAGTTGCCGCGCTCCTGCACCGGCTCGTCGAATTGATGCGGCAGACTCTCGATAAAGTCCAGCACGTTGACGTCGCGCGCGGCCTGGCGCAGATCGGCGTCGCTGATGGTTTCGTTGCCGAAGCGGATGTTCTCGGCCAGCGTGCCGGTGAAGAGAAACGGGTCCTGCAAAACGACGGCGAAGTGCTGCCGTAGCGCGGTTAAATCGTGCTGGCGCAGGTCGATGCCGTCCAGCAGGATCTCGCCGGCGGTCACCTCGTAGAAGCGCATCATCAGGCTGGTGAGGGTGGTCTTGCCCGCTCCGGTGTGGCCCACGATGGCGACGGTCTCGCCGGGCTCAACGATAAAAGAGACGTCCTTGAGAACCCACTCGATGCCGTCGATGGCGGCGAGATCGGCGGCTTCGGAGGCCATATTAACTGCTGCCTGCTGATCTTCCGTCAGCTTCTGATAGGTGAACCAGACGTGACGGAATTCAATACTGTTGCTGCCGTCGCCGCGGAGGGGATTTGCCGGGCTGACAATCTCCGCAGGAGTGTCCAGAAGTCTAAAAATGCGCTCGCCGGCGGCCATGGCAGATTGAAGGATGTTGTACTTGTCGCTCATGTCCTGGATGGGCCGCCAGAAACGCAGCGAATACTGGATGAACATGTTCAACACGCCGATAGTGACCACGGGGGGAATGCTCAGCACGCCGAAGCCGCCCCGCCAGATGACCAGCGCAATGGCCACCATGGAGAGCAAATCGACCGCTGGGTAAAAAAGCGCGTAGGCAAAAATGGTGTCCTTGAAGGCGACCATGTGCTGGCGATTGACGTCCTCGAAGTCGTCAAAAGCGCGCTTTTCGCGGTTGAACAACTGCACCACGCTCATCCCTGAGATGTGCTCCTGAGTGAAGCTGTTGATGCGCCCAATGGCGGTGCGCACCCGCCGGTAGCTCTCCCGTACATGATCGCGGAAAAGGCGGGTGACGATCAGGATCAGCGGCAGGACGGAAAAGGCCAGCAAAGCCAGCCGCCAGTTGATCTTGAGCATGAGCGCGGCCATGAAGGCGAGGTTGAAGAAGTCGTCGATGATAGCCAGCACGCCAGCGGTGAACATCTCGTTGATAGCGTCCACGTCGGAGGTGATGCGGGTGACGAGGCGGCCGACGGAGTGGGTGTCGAAGAAGCCGATGTGCATGCGCTGCATGTGCCGAAAAATGTCGCGGCGCAGGTCGAACATGAGCTTCTGCCCGGTCCACTGCATCAGGTAGATCTGGATGAACTCAAAGAGGTAAGAAGCAAGCTGCGCGACGAAGAAAATAGCGGCCAGCCGGGTGATGCCCTGGTAGGGATCGGCGGGGAGGCGGCGGGCGAGCCAGTTGGTTGAGCCCAGGACGTTGGAGAGGAGGTTGGCGGAGGGCGAGGAACCGGGCTCCGCGGGGAAGTAGCGGTCGATGCCCACCATAATCAGGTAGGGGCCGGTAACGTCGCAGAGGGATTTGAGCGAGACAGCTATAGTGGAGACGGCAGCCTGCCACCAGTAGGGGCGCAGATAGTGGCCGAGCCTGCGCATGAGCCGGGAGTCATAGACCTTGCCTGTCAGATCATCATCGGGTTTTTGAGGCGTTTTCTCTTCGTCGGCCATGGGTTGGGAGGGATGCGGCTTTCTTTTCCATTGTACGAGGTGGAGTGGTTGGCTTGAGGGGCTTGACTGCGATCCGATATACTTCTAGACAAGAGAAGTTCAACGATGATTCAGAGTCGTCAGCGGCGTGGATGGTTTCTGATTGCGGCCATCGTAATCGGAATCGCTCTTGTCTGCCTGCAGCTTCCGCACGGCCATTCAGGTAGCGGCGCGGATTGGCTGGCGATTTTGCCGCTTCTCTTCGTTGGAGTCATCTCGCCGCTCAGTCTCTTCGCGCCGCTGGCCTATGAATATGTTGGCCGCGTGCCCAATGCTCCGGCGCTTCCAGCTTCCTTCCAGCGCCCGCCACCCTTCCGAATCGCTTAATTCCCTCAGAACTAGTCCGGCTTAGCAGAGCAGCTTTATGCTGTTTTGCATCCTAAGCCATTCCTTCAAAAAGTCTTGCTTGCGATTCGCGAGGTTGCTGATGCACGTCGATTTTGTCTCTGCATTGGGGCACTTTGTTTTGGGAACGCCATTTCTGGCGATTCCCGCCCTTCTGGTTTACTACGCATTGCTACGCGCCCGATGGCGGTTGAACAGATGGCTGGGTAAGAAGAATCCGGGTTTTTGTCCGTCCTCCGCCGCACTGGGAATAATGCTTCTCTTCACGCAGGTCTATTGGCGGCCCAGCGTTGACAATGTCGTGGAGATGAAGCAGGACGAGGACGCGGATGAGGACGATGAGGGCGATCCCGAAAGCCCCACGAAACAACTGAACCGGCAGTACAAACGAATTCGGCGCGGCGAGCCGGTCGAGAGGCTGGTGCTGCGGATTTGAGCCGGCCGGCTGATGAAAGGACCGGATGTGGTTCTTGGTTTCCCACCCTTAGTGCAAGAACAAAAACGCGTCAAAGATGGGACACCCAGCTTCTTTCCACGAACGGACGTAATCACATCTTTTCATAACCTCCACCATTTACACTGGTATACGGAGAATCCTGTGTTTTTCGATAAAGTTTTAACCAAGATTTTTGGCACGGCGAACGAGCGTATGATCAAGCGGTTGATGCCCATGGTGGCGGTGATCAGCGCCCTGGAAGCGGACATGAAGCAACTGTCCGACGAACAGTTGCGGGCTAAAACAGCGGAGTTCAAGGCGCGGATTGCAGAGCGGGTTGCGGAGCGGCTAAAGAAGTTTGAGAGCCCCGATGAGTTGAAGGCGGAAGCGCGGGAGGCGGAGGCGCGGGAAGTTGCCGAGAGGCGGGCGGCGGAGCAGGATGCGGCCGAGCGGGAGGCGCTGGAGGAGATTCTGCCCGAGGCCTTTGCGGTGGTGCGCGAGGCGGGCTGGCGTGCGGTGCAGATGCGCCACTTCGACGTGCAGTTGATCGGCGGCATGGTGCTGCACCAGGGCAAGATCGCCGAGATGAAGACCGGCGAAGGCAAGACGTTGGTGGCCACGCTCTCCTGCTATCTGAATGCTCTGGCCGGCCACGGCGTGCACGTGGTCACGGTGAACGATTACCTGGCCAAGCGCGACGCCGAGTGGATGGGAAAAATCTACGAGTTTCTGGGACTCACCGTCGGCGTCATCGTCCACGACCTGGACGACAACGAGCGCAGGGCCGCTTACCTGGCCGACATTACCTACGGAACCAATAATGAGTTCGGCTTCGACTATCTGCGCGACAACATGAAGTTCGAGATCAAGGATTGCGTGCAGCGCGGACACTACTACGCAATCGTGGACGAGGTGGACTCGATTCTGATTGACGAGGCGCGGACGCCGCTGATTATCTCCGGGCCAACTGACCAGACAACCGATAAGTACGCCGCGGCGCGCAAGATCGTTCCGCAACTGGTGAAGGGCGAGGAGATCGAAGCCAGCGACGCGCAGCGATGCGCGGAGTTGGGCCTGCAACTTCGGGAAGGTGAAAAGTACCTGACCGGCGACTACATCGTGGACGAGAAGCAGCGGACCATCGGCGTCACCGACGAGGGCTGGGTAACCATCGAGAAGACGCTGGGGATCGGCAACATCGCCGACGCGGAAAACTGGGAGATGAAGCACTACGTCGAGACGGCCATCAAGGCGGAAGCGCTTTACAAGCGCGACGTGGAGTACGTGGTCAAGGACGGCGAGGTGATCATCGTCGACACCTTCACCGGACGCCTGATGCCCGGCCGCCGCTGGTCGGATGGACTGCACCAGTCCATCGAGGCCAAGGAAGGCGTCAGCATCCGCAAAGAAGACCAGACGCTGGCTACCATCACCTTCCAGAATTACTTCCGGTTGTACAAGAAGCTGAGCGGCATGACCGGCACGGCGGAGACGGAAGCGGCGGAATTCGAGAAGATCTACAAGCTGGAGATCGTGGTGATTCCCACCAACAAGCCGTTGCTGCGGCTTGAAAATCCGGACGTGGTTTACCTGATCGAGAAGGCCAAGTACAAGGCGGTGGCTGAGGACATCGAGCGGCTGCACGAACAGCAGCAGCCGGTGCTGGTGGGCACTACCTCGATTGAAAAGAGCGAGCGGCTGTCGGGGATTCTGGCGCGCAAGGGCGTCAAGCATGTGGTGCTGAACGCCAAGTTCCATGAGCGCGAGGCGGAGATTGTAGCGCAGGCCGGACGGCTGGGGATGGTGACCATCTCCACCAACATGGCCGGCCGCGGCACCGATATTCTTCTAGGCGGCAATCCGGATTTCATGGCCCGGCAGGAGTTGGTGAAGAAGAACAAGGCGCGAGCCATCAGCGTGGCCGAGGGCGCCATCAATCCCATGGCCCCGCCGGGTTTTCTGCGCTTCTACTACCAGGGGCAGGAGTTTGAGATCGCCGAGCCGGAGTGGGCGGAGGTCTTCAAGGTTCACGCCGATGCGGCGCTTCAGGAGCACGAGCAGGTGATCGCGGCCGGCGGCCTCTTCATTCTAGGCACGGAGCGGCACGAATCGCGGCGCGTTGACAACCAGTTGCGCGGGCGCGCGGGCCGCCAGGGCGATCCCGGCGAGTCAAGATTTTATCTCTCGCTGGAAGACGATCTGATCCGCATCTTCGCCAAGCAGTGGATGGGAGCCATGATGCAGCGGATGGGCATGCAGGAGGACGAGCCCATCGAATCGAAGATGATCACCAAGCGCATCGAGGGTGCTCAAAAAGCAGTGGAGGCGCAGAACTTCGAGAGCCGCAAGCACCTGCTGGAATACGACGACGTAATGAACAAGCAGCGCGAGGCGGTGTACGGCCTGCGCCGCCAACTGCTGGAGGGCGTCGATCAGCGAGATCTGATTCTGGAAGATTATGTCGGCGGAATTTTGAGCAGCATTCTGGATGAGTTTGCCGGCGAGAAGCTGCATCCGGATCAATGGGACATGAAGGGCCTGGACGCCAAACTCATCGACCACTTCGGGCTGAAACTTGCATCGCTGAATATCGGCGCTACGGGAATCAATCCGCACGCGCTCAACCGGCACGAGTTGGGCGACGCCATCTTCGGCAAATTGAAGGAGCAGTACGAGGCCAAGGAGAGGATTCTCTCGCCGGCGACCATGCGCTACCACGAGCGGATGGTGATGTTGAGCGTGATCGACGGGCTGTGGAAGGACCACTTGCTCTCGATGGACCACCTGAAAGAAGGGATCGGACTGCGCGGCTATGCGCAGCGGGACCCGCTGGTGGAATACAAGCGGGAGTCCTTCGATATGTTCGAGGCCATGATGCTCAAGTTCCAGGAGGACACGGTCCGGTTCCTTTTCCGCATGCAGATCATCGGTCCGGATGGACAGCCGATGGATGCGGCGCCGCGCATCAGCAGGACAGTTCCCTCCGCGCCGCCGGTGGCCAGTGCTGCCCGGCCACTGACGATGGATGCGGAGCCGCGAGAGATTGGCATTTCCACGCGCCAGCCCTCCACGACCATCGACGCGCTGGAGAAGGAGTTCCAGCGCAAGAAGCAGAGGGAGCTGGAGGCGGCCAGCATGGCCGGTGCAGGAGACTCAAGCCAGCCCGTGCAGCGCCGGACGGGCGAAAAGGTGGGGCGCAACGATCCCTGCCCCTGCGGCTCGGGCAAGAAATACAAAAAATGTCACGGGGCCGGAAAGTAGCGGAGGCTCGTTTATCCTGCTTCCGGTTCGCCGGCTACCAGCATGATTCGGTCAGCAGGCTCTTTCTTTCTTCCAAAGAAGAAGCCTTTTTTCTTCTCCGCCTCGGCGGGTAGGTTGCAGGCGGTTCTGGCCATCTGCCGGATCACCTTGGAGATGGGCGAGTCTTCCAGTACGACCGGAATGGCGTTGCTGCGGATGCGGCGCGCTGTAACATAGTCGTCGGGAATCTTCCACTGGGCGGGCTTGGTGAGGGCCTTGGCAATCTGATGCTCATCGAAAAGCAGGGCGTGAGGCGGATAGCGGTTGAGAACGATCTGCAGCCTGTTCCCGCGCGTAGAGTACAGTTGCGTGATCAGGCGATGGACGTTACGCAGCTCGGAAACGCCGATCTGGGCGATAAGGTAGATGTTGGCTGATTCCTCAAACACAGCCGTATCTACTAAGTCGATTCTTGAGCCGGCATCGACCACCACATAATCGAAGCTCTGCCGGGCGACGGCCAGCAATTTACCGATGGCCTCTGGGGGGGGCTGCATGGGGGAGAATTCTCCCGGCGCGGGGAGTACGGCTAATCCGGAGCTGTGTCTGGTGAGCAGCGAGCGGAGGAAGTTGGCGTCCAGCCGGCTGGGATCCTGCAGGGCGTTGGTGATGGAGTACTCGGCGATGATTCCAAGATTGATGGCCACGTCTCCCAGAGGAAGCCCAAAGTCGATCAACAGTGTCCGTTGTTTGGACTCCTGAGCCAGCGCGATGGCGAAATTGGAAGCGATTGTGGTGACGCCGCAGCCGCCTTTGGCGCCCAAAAAGACGAATAGTTTTTTAGGGGTTCGTTTGCTCTGGGGCGTCTCCAGACGGCGGGCCGATACCCTTTCCAGGGCATCGGCCATCTCGGCCTGAAGCAGGGGCAAGGTAAGAAACTCGCGGGCGCCGGCACGCATGAAGCGCACGGCCGTCTCCAGGCTGGACTGCGCGGTATAAACCATCACGATCGCGGAGTTATACGCGCATAGGCCCTCTACCATATCGAATGCGCGCTCCGGATCGCTATCCAGGCCAATGAGAATAGCGTCGTGATGCTGATGCAGCATTCGTGGAAGTTCGTCGAGGTTCGCAGGGAAGGACGAAAACTCCTGCACCCTAGTGCCATGAAATCCCGCCAGATTGCCTGCTACCTCTTCGCGGCGCTGATCGTCCGGATCGATGAGCGCGATGGAGATCGTACTGGGAGCATCGGAATTCAGGTTGAGGTTCGACATGGCACGGGTCGCTCCCTACTCACCTGTACCGGGACAGGATGATATTTGGCCAAACAACGCGTGAGAGACTCTGTGCAATGCGCAGATCTCTCGGTTGCGCAAATCAAGTCCTCGGGCTGCTCGAGTACCAGCGTGCAGGCGCGCGGAATCATGAAGTCTTGGTTTACGCGCCCACACCGAGCAGACAAAGCAGCACTGGCTGCTAAAGAGAAAAGTTGAGCGCCACCTCCACTGTGGACGCGCCGGAACCAGCTTCGAATTTCCATTTGCGTACGGCATCCTCGGCGGCGTTGGAGAGCATACTGTTTCCGCTGACTGGTTTCACGTTGGTCACCTTGCCTTCCGCATCCACCGTGACCTCAAGCTTTACCATGCCGACGATCTTCAAGCGCCGGGCCATCTCGGGATAAACAGGCGCGGTGCGCGATTTGATGGCGCGATCATCTGCCGCGCGGGAAGGCACGGCCAACACCACCATGAGCGCCAAAGCGGCCGCCTGCATCAGCCGGAATCCGGCGCGCCGCATCCAGTTGGGACGTATCTCAAAGCGATTGTTGTTCATCAGACACCTCGGAGTTATTAACCTGCTCGTTAAGGTTATCGGCGTTTGTGAAGGCCTTCGTTAATAGATTTTTAGTATTTGATTACCGTAGGAATGTGAGGATAAAGCTTTTAGCGGCCAGCTCTCTCTATGCACTGTGTACATCGGGGAACCTGTGATTAAGATTCGATCCGTAAATTGTAGCGCCGGTCTCCCGACCGGCTGTACTGGCGGCTTCTAAGCTGCCAGGCGATGAATTCAGTGTTGGAGAGTGGCGCTCAAATATCCGCAATTTACGGATAAGCTCTCAGTTGTGCCGCATATGTAACGTAATGAAAGTGGGCCTTATTGAGAACTGCCTAAGGAATGTTTTGGCAGCCGCGCCGTAGGCGCAGTGTTTGTTAGCCCCGCGCTTTAGCGTGGGAAATGCTGCCGGAAGCTGCGTTTATTGCGGCGAAGGTGAGGTCCTGCGCGGCAGATTTGTGCTGTTCGCGCCAGAGATCGAAAAGCCGTCCATAGCTGAGCGTAATGTACTGTGCCGGATCGATGCACAGGCGGGCAGCAGCGCGGTCAATCCACTCGGCAGTGCCTTCCAGCTCGGCGTAGTTGCCAATGGGAGTTTCATCCACGACGCAATGTCCCTTGCCGTCGGTCCATTCCGTGCGCCATTTTTCATAACGAAACGCCGCGACCAGGCCGAGAGAGAGAAAAATCTGCTCCAGCGCCGCGCCGTCGGCTACCTCGGTCTCATTCTCGATTCGGTGCTTGTGCCGGTCCTCACCGGGGCCAGTCTCCGGCAACCGCTTGTGAGTCACTGTGCAACGTCCGGCATAGTTGCGAATGCGCAGAATCTCTGTGCGCGCGCGCATCGCGCGGTCCGGCGTGTCGTACAGAACATTGCTCTCGAAGGCGCGCGGGGTTTGCAGGCGGAAACCGGCGGCCTCAAGGCGGCGGCTCAGGCCGGCTAGGTCGTCCACGCGGAATTTGATCTCGGTCTCGATGGGCATCGGCTGAAGTGAGTATACGGCAGGCGGCGCTGAACGGGACTACAAACGGATATCCGGCATTCATGCGGATAGGCGGCGGAGTAGTTTCTTCGCAACAATAGTTGGCCGCTCCCCGGCGGGCCAATTTCCGCCGGGAACCGGTTGTCTTTTCTAGGTGCGCCCGAAGCGCGAATTCGATCTAAGCCCCGCGTTACATTTCAAGCCAGCTCGCCTTGCTTGGTATTACTTTAGTACGGAACGCGTCCGCGGCCTCGACTCCAGCGGATTCGGCTACCTTCTGTTCGTCATTCTGAAGCGATCCGTTGAGTGTTACCTTGGTCTTGAATACCTCACAAACGGCACAGGGAGGGAAGCTGAGTGCCTTGTGATCACTCCTTCTGAAGTAGCGGAACTCGAGGTTTGCTGAGCCTGCCTCAAATTTGTCACCCTTCTCGTGGCCTTCTTTGATGGCCACGAACTTGCCTTCCAGAACGATGAATTGAGGATTCCAGCCGTGAGTGCCTTGAGTGTCGTTTACCGGCGTTCCCTCTTCGGCTATCTGCTCGGAGATGTTGAGCCGCTGTAATTCAGCGAGAAAGCTGGCGTAGAAGGCCTTCTGGAAATTCGCAGATAGCTGAACTCCATCGGCAGCGGTGAAATGTTTAACTTCGATGGACTTGTAAGTCGGCTTTGACACCGGCTTCATATTCTGCGCGGCCAGGGCCACGGGCCAAACAATCAGGCAAGTCAATGCAATGTACATAGAAAATCGGCGCATGAAAATCTCCTCTTTCAGGGACTGCTGTCACAGTCAGACGGAGGGGACCGGTTCTCCGTCATGAGTTGTAATAGCAGGTTTTGATTTGCCATTGACGTTATGCCTGCTGGCGTCCTGGTGTCAAGGGCTCCACGCGAAACTGTTATGCGCGTCATAGCATGGTTGAGTTAAACAGGCGACAATAGAAGTGTGAAGACTCTGCGATTGACGGTCGATCCGGCGCACCTGGAAACTTCCGAGGCGGCGAAGGCCCTGGAGCGCGCCGCGCAGATTCTGCGCGCTGGCGGGCTGGTGGCGCTGCCGACGGAAACCGTCTACGGCCTGGGCGCAAATGCTCTGGACCGAGCAGCAGTCGGGCGCATCTTTGCGGCCAAGCAGCGCCCCGCGTGGGACCCGGTGATTGTGCATGTAGCCGATGAAAATATGCTCGACGGGCTCGTCAGCGAAGTTCCCGAAGCAGCGCGCAAGCTGATAGCGGCCTTTTGGCCGGGGCCATTGACGCTGCTGCTGCCGCGAACGGCTGCCGTGCCCGATGCCGTCACGGCGGGTCGTCCTCTGGTCGGCGTGCGCATGCCCGCACATCCCGTGGCGCTGGAGTTGATTCGGAGAGCCGGAGTTCCGGTGGCCGCGCCCAGCGCCAATCTCTTTAGTCACATCAGCCCCACGACGGCGGAGCACGTACTCGCCGACCTCGACGGGCGCATCGATGCGATTGTGGATGCGGGGCCAACCGAGCACGGGGTCGAATCCACGGTGCTGGACCCTTGCCAGCGTCCGATGGTGATCTACCGCCCAGGAGCGGTGACGCGCCTGCAAATACGAAACACTGCCGGGGCGGTGGAGATATACCGCGACAGCGGGGTAGTGGAAATAAAGCAGCGTGGCGAGCAGCCTTCGCCGGGGATGGGGCTGCGGCATTATGCGCCCCGCGCGCGGCTGGTGCTGATCGAATCGGAACAGGCAGGGAGCGAACTGCACGAGTTGGCCGCAAGGATGGCGGGAGCTGTACAGGATCTCCCTGAGGACCAGGTGGGCGTGATGCTGCCCGCCGAAGTAGCCGTGCCGGCCGGGGCGGCGACGGTCTACGCCTGGGGTCGCTGGTCCGCTCCCGAGGAGATGGCGCGGGAGCTTTATGCCGGCCTGCGCGCGCTGGACGCTGCCGGCTGCACGGTGATTCTTTGCCCGCTGCCGCCAGCCGAGGGAATCGGTGCGGCCATCCGCGACCGGCTGCTAAAGGCAGGAAGTGTTAAATAAGCGAAGAAACAGCGCACATTTTCTGGATTTCCGCTTCCCAAATTGCCCACTTTTTCGCAAAAGACCTCTAGCTCGAAGCAGAGGTCATTTTTTAGCGTTTTATGCGTATCTTCCGCTATGATTACTGCCCCAGATCGCCCACTTTGTACATATATTTGATTGCTGATTTGTAAACCAGCGTCTTCTGGCGGCCGCGGATCTTGAGGGCGTTGCGGTCGTACCACTCGATGCAGCCTTCAATCTGCTCCCCGTCTTCGAGCACCAGCACCATGGGCGTCTGGGATTGGATTTGCTTTTGCAGATAAAAAAGCTCGGCGTTGCGCTGCGCGGGTTCCTGCTCCTGTTTCTGCCCGTAGCCATAGGCCGGCAATCGAAAGGGAGCGAGGGTGGCTGGTTTGCGAGTGTACGCCTGGGTGCGTGCTGTAGATTCAGTTGCCATTGAAGAGCAAACCTCCCTGGAAAGCGTTGTGAGTGAAGGAGTTAGTTAGCTGGGTCCAGACTGACGGCCATCGCGTCCAGCGAAAGGGAGCGAAGCAGGTTGCGGCGCATCCCCTGCTCAACCTGAACCAGCGCGCGGGCGGCATTGTCAATCCAGTCTACACTCACTCCGAGGCATAGGTGCGTGAGTTCGGCCTCGATGTCCAGGTTGCGTATGAGCTGCGGGCTGCCCGCGACAATCAGTAGCAGATCCTCGACGAGGCTGCTCAGCGCGCGCAACAGGTTGAAGGTCTTCTCCTGGCCGTCGGCGCCGGCGCGGTAGCTCTCGGTAGCGTGAAACAACGCGGAATAATCGGGCTCACTCAAGGCGGTTCTGAGCACGATGAGTGCGTCCTGGCGGCTGGCCATGTATGCATCGAGATCGAGGGTGAGTGCGCGGCCCACGGCTCCCTCTGCCAATCGCGCAACTAAGGCGCGGTCGGTTTTTTTCAGCAGCAGACGGCGGCGGGCAAGCAGGACTTCGAGGTCGGAGGCGGGAATCGCGCCCAGCCGATGCACCACGGCGCGGGAGCGAATAGTGGGCAGCAGCTCCTGTGGATTTTCGGTGAGCAGAATGAGCGAGCTGTGAGCGGGCGGCTCCTCAAGAAGTTTGAGTAACGAGTTGGCCGCCTCTTTCATAAACGCCGACGAGGTGAAGATGGTGAAGGTGCGTTTTGCTTCTACCGGCGGGCGGTAGTAGGCCACGTGAATGGCCTGGCGGACCTGGCCCACCTTGATGAGCAGTTGCGGCGGGTCGGGCGGGATGATGAGCACATCCGGGTGCGTCTGGATTAAGATGCGGGTCTCTTTCTTATCCGTGTCGCGCATCTCTTCGCGTGCGGCGGCGGCCTCGGCTACCAGAGCCTCCAGATCAGCGGAATCGCCGATGCGGGTGCAGTTCGCGCACGCGCCGCAGAAGTCGGGCAGGCCATCTGTCTCGGCGGGCTTGAGGCAATTAACAGCCTTGGCCAGCATCAGCGCCAGGGTGTACTTGCCCGCCCCGCGCGGGCCAGCCAGGATCAGCGACTGCGGAAATCGCCCCGCGCCGATGCTCTCCCTGAGCCGGGTCACCGTCGCCGAATTGCCGAGAAAATCCTGAAAGCCCATGGGTTGAGTTTAGTGCATTGGCGGGCTGTTGAGCCGGAAACAAATTGCGGCCAAAGAAAAATGCGAGTTGACGCAACAGGCTATCTCGGATAGCCTAATTTTATGTTGATTGCCTCTCGTTGCTGTTGTTGCCGCTCCCACGCTTAAGCTGGTTGAGCAACCGCACGTCCACAATAGAGACTCCGGCATAATCCGCATCAACTCCATCGCTCAATCGCTTACGTTATCTTTCTCAGGCTCTGCGCGTATCTTTGCGCGGTAGTTTTTAGTCTCTGAGCTTCCCAATGCAGCCCTTTCCCAATCGAGCATTCAACACCGGGAAAGTTAACCGCCGCAAGGAGCAACCGGCCATCCGTTGTCCCCTTCAACAGGCCGGGCCCGGCGCGGCAGATTCATCCAACCGTAAAGGAGAAAACAATGAGTAGTGTCCTCAGCGAGGTCTTAACCGCAAACCAGAAGTACAGCGCATCGTTTGGCGAGAAGGCTAATCTTGCGCTTCCACCCGCGCAGCGATTCGCCGTGTTAACCTGCATGGATGCGCGGCTTGATCCGGCTAAATTCGCCGGCCTGGCCGAAGGCGACGCGCACGTCATCCGCAATGCTGGTGGCCGGGCCAGCGACGACGCCATCCGCTCGCTGGTCATCAGCTACAAACTGCTTGGCACGCGTGAGTTTTTCGTCATCCATCACACCGATTGCGGCATGGAATTCTTCACCAACGAAGTCATCCGCGGCCTGCTCAGCAACAGCCTGGAAACCGCGCAGCTGACCGCATCCGGATTCCGCGACGTGGGCGCCGGGCCCGGTTCGCGGGCAGGCGAATTCATCGAATGGCTCACCATCCCGGACCAGAAGCAGGCGGTAGTCGATGACGTAGTCCGCATTCGGAGCCATCCGCTGGTTCCTCGTTCGATTCCCATCTATGGCTACGTCTATGACGTGAAAAGCGGCAAGTTGATCGAGGTGGAAGCGGCTACCAAGGCTGGCGCGGCAAGCTAGAAGGCCGTCCATGACGACGAATTACGTCTCGGGATAACGGTGCCGCCTTTTCTCAGGAGAAGGCGGCATTACCCGGCGCCGAAGCTCTCGCGAAGCCGGGTTTCCACGGAGTCTTCAAAGTCATTCATAAAAGAATTTGTCAATGTCACTTGACAAGTTTTACCCAATTGTGTAAAGTAGAGTTGTCTTATAGTAAAGGATACCAATCATGTTTTGTCCAATTAAGAATCCTGCGGTACGCCGCTACGTGAATCGCACGTGGCTCATGGCGGCGCTGTGCGTCCTGTTTGCTGCCGTGGCTGCTGTGGTATTCCGGCATAGTCATCCACACGGCGTTCTCTCCTATTTGGTGGCGGTTCTTCCCGCTCTTCCCATCATAGGGGCGCTGGTTTACACCGGCGTCTACCTGGCCGAAGAAAAGGACGAGTTCCAGCGCAATATCCTCGTACAGTCTTTGCTCGGCGGGACGGGAGGGATCCTGGCATTGACCACCGCCTGGGGCTACATGGAGGATTTCGCTCATGCCCCGCACATGGACCTGATCTGGGTCTATCCACTTTTCGTGCTTTGCGAGGGCATCTCCTATGGGCTGGTCAGAGCGAGGTACAGATGAAAAACCGGCTGCGTGTATTGTGCGCTGAACGGGACTGTTCGCGCATCGATCATGAACAATCAATAGTTTGAAAGAAAAAGGAGACTCTACATGAATTGCACCACTAACAATCCCGCCACCAAACGCTTCATGCGTCGCAATCTCATCACGATACTGCTGTACGCACTCTCTCTCGCTCTTAGCATTTCGGTCTTTATCCGCTTCCATCCGACTGGCGTATTGGCTTACCTGCTCGCTGTTCTTCCCGCGATTCCGCTCACCGGATTATTGGCTATCTTCGGCCTTTACCTGGCCGAGGAGAAGGATGAATTCCAGCGTTCGATCGGGGTCCAATCCATGCTCTGGGGCATTGGCGGAACACTGGCTGTGACGAACATCTGGGGCTTTCTGGAAAGCTTTGTCCACCTCCAGCACCTGAACCCGATCCTGGATGCTGTCATCTTCTGGATCTTCATGGGCATCTCACTCCCCTTTCTCCTGAGGAGGTACAGATGAAAAACCGGCTGCGGAACTCATTAAAGAATCTGAGCGCTTTAATCAAGAACATGAGCGCTCTTAAACGTCAAACGCTGATCAGCATTTGTGTGAGTGCATTGATGCTCACACTGATTAACCAGGCGGACCGCTACACACTGGCGCGCGGCTACAGCACAAAACCGCTGGTTATCCTGTTCGGATTTCTTTCCGCGATCCCAATCCTGGGAATTCTTTTCGTCCTGGGACGCTATCTTGCGCGGGAGACAGATGAATATGTCCGCATGATGGTTGTCAAATCTCTGCTCTGGGCGGCTGCGGTCATTGTGATTGCAACAACACTGCAAAGCGCGCTGGCGGAATGGAGCACCGAATGGGTTCTCTCCCCGAATGAAACTGCATGCATGACCTTCGATCTGTTTTTCACCGTCGCTTCAATCGTTTTTGTGATTCAGTTGTGGAGGAACCGATGAAAAACCGTCTGCGTGTGCTGCGCGCTGAACGCGGCTGGTCGCAGGCCGATCTGGCCCAGCGGCTGGAGGTCTCGCGCCAGTCGGTCAACGCCGTTGAGACAGGCAAGTTCGATCCCAGCCTGCCGCTGGCCTTCAAACTGGCTCGCCTCTTTGAGACCACCATCGAGACCATCTTCAGCGACGAGAACTGATGCGCGATTCCTTGCTCTCAGCAGCAATATCCGCGGCATCCTGTAAACAAATCCGGTGCCAGACGAGTCGATGGTAAGCTGAGGACCGTACAACCGGTCTCATAAATGGCTTAGACTCGTGTAGTCGACTGTGAGACCCGCGAACAACGCGGGGCTCATGCACTCCACGACTCAGTGATGATGGATTATGAGACCGGTTCTAGGGATTTTGGAGCAAAAATGCCGAAGTTCGTTTCTTCGACAAGACGTATCGTGAGGGCTGTGCTGTTGATTGCCGTGCTATGCCTTGCGGGGAAGTCTCTGCCAGCGGTCAGTTGCCGGCTGGTACAGCATCCCCCGCCCAGCGAAGCCGACAAAGCCTTGCTGGGCGCCGATTATGCGAAAGCCGCCGCTCTTTATCAGGCCGGTTTAGCCAGTCATCCGGGCGACGAAGATCTGACCATGGGGCTGGTTCATGCTCTGCTGCACCAGCAGAAGGTGCAGGAGGCAGCGGATGCCGTCAAGGCGTCGTTGGCTGTTGCGCCCGGCTCGGCGGCATTGATCACGTTGCGGGGCGAGGTTGAGCTGCGCCAGGGAACGCCATGGATCGCTCTTCAAACGGCGCTGGAATCCAACGAACTGGACGTATGCAACCCGCGCAACCATCTGCTGCTGGCCCGGCTGGGGCGCCTCAGTTCTTTGTATGCTTCAAGCCGCAAGCAGCTCGAAATGGCTTATCAGCTTGATCCCGAGGACCCGGATATTCGCAGGGAGTGGATTCAAACGCTTCCGTTAAAGCAGAGAATCGCTGAGATAGAGGACTACCTGTCGGCTCCAAGAGGGTTAGACGAGGAGGATCTGCGCCGCTGGCGGTTGTCCCTGGAGAACCTGAAGAAGATGGCGGCCGAGCCGCACAAGGCATGCCACCTGGTTTCCCCGGTGGCTTCCACCGAGATTCCCTTTGACGTGTTTATGCGTGACCCGATTCACATACGCGCCTTCGGGCTGGATGTGAAGGTGAACGGGCGCAATTCCCGGTTAAAGATCGATACCGGCGCCGACGGGCTGTCGGTGACGCATTCGTTAGCCCAGCACGCGGGACTCAAAGCTTTTTCGCAAACGGAGACGTCCGGTGTCGGCGATCAGGGCTTCAAGCCTGGCTACACCGCATATGCTGATTCCATCCGCATCGGGAACCTGGAGTTTCAGGATTGCGCGGTGCGCGTACTCGACAGCCGCAGCAATCTGGAGGATGCGGACGGCCTGATCGGGATGGACGAGTTTGAGCATTTTCTGGTGACGCTGGACTACCCCAAGCGCAAGCTGCTGCTTGGCCCCTTGCCGCCGCGGCCGGGGGAAGCCGCCGCCGCACCCGCCCTCAAAACGAGCACGGCGGAGCCGGACGATTCCAGCGCGTCCACGGAGCCTGCCAAAGCAGCGCAGCAAGATAAGCCCGTCGCGCAACCCGGCGTAACAGCCCAATCCGGCGCCCCGGCTCCCGCGCAGAATGTCGCCGCTCCGCCTACGGCCGCTCGCGGTCCTTATGACCGCTATATCGCGCCAGAGATGAAGGATTACACGCCCGTCTATCGCGTCGGCCATGAGCTCATCCTGCCCGCGGCAATCGATAACGGCAAGCTCAAGCTGTTCATTCTGGACACCGGGTCATTCGCCACGACCATCTCGCCGCAGGCCGCCCGCGAGGTCACCAAAGTCCGCTCTGATTATTTCCATCCGGTGCATGGCCTCAGCGGAAACGTGGAGAAGGTCTATTCCGCCGACGAAATCACCTTCCACTTTGCGCAGAACCTAACCCAGAAGGTGAACGGCGTCGTCTCCTTTGACACTTCGCGGTTTTCAAAGTCCGCGGGGATGGAGATATCGGGATTCTTTGGCGCAAACACGCTCTATTCGTTGACTATGCACATCGACTACCGCGACGGCTTGGTCAAGTTCGACTACGATCCCAAGCGTGGTTCCAGGTATTAATCCGGTACGGGTGTTCGACGGGTTCTGTTGTGCTCCCTATAATGTAGTTATGGCAGGGGTATAACAGGATGGGAAAGAGCGAAGATATCCCCGGCTAGAAGGGAAACGAGATTCTCCGCCAGTTGCGCGAGGATACCGGATCGAAAAAGCACCTCGACCAACAAAAACTCAGGGCGCAGGCGGCATTACAGAGAGCGGTCGATGCGCGAGACGAGCCAGCATTCGTGGTTGCTTTAAACGCTCTTGGTATCGATCCTGAAAGTAAAGCTGGACGGGCGCATTTACGGGACTTCCGGCAGTTGCCGGCCAATCGCTATTGAAGATGGGCTACAGCTCGTTCCGCGCCCTTAACCGCTTGCTCCCGCTCTTCCTCGCTCATCTGTTCAAGCGAGGTCGAGACGGAAACCATGACGCTAGCGAGGAAATCCTTCTCTGCCTTTGCAACCGAGATTTTCACCTTTGGCTTGGAGGAGCGGATTGTCTGGATGCGTGGCCGGGCCTGGGTTGCCATATAGGATTCCCTCTTAATGTCTTAATCGGACATACTCGGCACAATCTTAGGCTTTTCAACTACTCAGGTCTCGGATTTTTTGGGCCGGTTTGTTCTTGTTTCAACATCAGTAGAAACCACCGTCATTATTGCGCTCAGTACCAATGACATGTTTCTGAGTCAATGTTGCAATGCGACAATGTAGCAATACTACCTACCGTTAATATACCGTCATTCTGCAACAATGGTCAATGGCCTTTGATTATCAAAGGCCGCTATATCTGACGTAAAATCAAGCGGATACAAAATTATCGCCTATGCCGATTTCTCCAAAAGTGAGCAATGAGATGTGCAACAACTAAATAATTCCGGCTCATGTTTGGTAACCTAACCATATTTATATCTTTGCAAGTTGCTAAATAATAAACATGTTAGCTTGCTTGCAACCATTTGTGGAATTTCAAACGGCGCTCTCCGCGCCGGCGCTATACTGCCTTCATGTTCTCTCAATCTGCGTCGTATCGTGTGTTTCTGTCAGCCCTGGCAGCAGCCGGACTGGTTTGCGTTCTTGCTCAACCGCCCGCCGCTCACGCCTGGGGCAATGGCGGCCATCGGCTGATCAACAAGCTTGCAGCCAGTTCCCTGCCCGCCGATGTGCCGGCCTTTCTGCGCTCCCCACAAGCTACTGCCGAGATCGAGTACCTGGGCCCTGAGCCGGATCGCTGGCGTTCGCCTGCCGAGCCGGAGTTGGTGGCCGCGCAGGCTCCCGAGCACTTCATCGACATGGAACTGGCCGACGCGCTGGGCCCCTTGCCGCATCGCCGCCTGGACTTCGAGGCCACAGTTTTTGCCGCCGGCCAGCGCCCAGAGAAGATCGGTCTGCAACCCTGGGAGACCGAAGAGGTTTGGGAGCGGCTGAAGTCCGCCATGCGCGAATACCGTAAACTGTCAGCTACCAATCCAGCCACCAACCCAGACATTCGCGCCGTCGAACAGGCCATTATCTTTTATGCCGGATGGCTGGGCCACTACGTGGGCGATGGTTCGCAGCCCCTGCACACCACCATCCAATACAACGGCTGGACAGGGCCTAACCCCAACGGCTACACCACCGAGCATAAGATTCACTGGCAGTTCGAGGGGCCGTTTGTGGAAGCCAACATCCACGAGGCCGAGGTGCGGGCCAAAATGACGCCAGTCAAGGCGATCGACGGCGATCTTTTCGACGCCTACGTGGCCTACCTGCGCAACACCAAGACCTACGTGGAAAAGGTCTATCAACTGGACAAGGCGGGCGGGTTTGCAGGAGAGGGAACGGCGGAGTCGCGCGAGTTTACCGCCACGCGGCTGGCGGCCGGCGCAAGCATGTTGCGGGATATGATCTATTCCGCCTGGCTGGAGAGCGCCAAGCCGGTAAACGATCCCTACGCGCCAAAGTAGAGTAGCGCAGACGCAGATTCGAGCCTATCACGCAACGTGTCGTTATTTTTTTACGAAAAATTGGGCTAAATGAGCGAACGCAAAACACTGTGCGGTCAACTGGAAGCTAACGAATGCTCAGTCGCCGGACTCGGCCTGGGCGAAAGCCGGAACCCGGCGCAGCAGCGTGGTCAGCATCGCGGTCATCAGCGCCACCACCGGGATAGAGATCAGCAGCCAGGCCAGCAGCGCCTGGCCAACCATGCTGCCCAAATGCGAAATCAGCGCCAGGGGCGAAGTGTGCAGCAGAGAGCTAATCTCGATGGCGCGGCCTGAGCTGAATGCAAACATCTTCCCACCCAGGCGCACAAAGGGCACAATCAGCACCAACTGCAGCGGCGCCGCGGCCCAGTTTGCCGCTTGAATGACGGGAAAGTTCAGCCGCAGCCCCAGCGCCACGACGACACACAAGGCGCTAGTCACGCCCAACACGGGAATGCAGCCAATGGCGAACCCCAGCGCCAGCGTGAGAGCTAGTCTTTGGGGCGAGATCCCCTGCCGCAGCCAGCTGGCCGCATTGCGCTTCATCGACTGGATGGATTTAGAGATCATCATTCTCATCATATCGGTACGCAGTAGCGAACAGATTAGTTTCTCAGTAAAACTTTAGTAAGACAATCTAAATGGACTCAAATTCATTGATTTTTATTAATCCGGGAAGCTCAACAGTCCCCGGCGGATCATCTGGGTCAAAATCAGCTCCACCTTCCAGTCAAGCGCCCCGGTTCCGTCGACCGTGAGGTCAGCGTTGGCCGCCGAAGGGCGCACAAAGGCTAAGCTTGAGGGTCTCACGTTGACTCATACTGATGGCGGACCACCTCCGGCGTGCGGCCGCGCTGCTCGATATCGCGCTTGAGCCGGCGTTCAAAGCACAGTTCATCGGGGGTGTCGATGTAGATGCGCAACTGGTAGTAAGGCAGCAATTCAGGGAAATGGAGCGCGAAAATGCCCTCGATGAGCAGAAAGGCGCTGGGCAGCACGGTCTCCGTCAAGCCGATTCCGTCGGGGCCAAGAACGCGCGTGTAGGAGGCAAAGTCGTAAACCGGGCGGTCGATGGCTTCTCCCCTGGCCAGCGCGGCTACTTGGGCCACCAGCAGCGAGCTCTCGATCAGCGAGGGGTGGTCGAAGTTCTGCCGGGCGCGCTCTTCCAGCGGCAGGTGGGCCAGATCGCGGTAGTAAGTATCGATATGGAAGTGAATGCCGCCCAGCGTGCGTGCCAACTCGGCTGTCAGGGTCGTCTTGCCTGAGCCGGTGCAGCCGGCAATTCCCAGCACAACAGGAGGAAAAGGGAGACGCGCGCTGTGCTCGGCTTCTTGGTTCACGGCTTTACTCCTGTTTCTGGTTTCGCGATAAGGGCGTCCATTCTGGGCATGAGCCGCTCCAGCAGTCCTGCCAGCCGGTGCTCAACCTGGTGGCCGATTTCGATGACCTCCTGTTGGCTGAGGGGCTTTGCGCCCAGTCCGGCGGCCAGGTTGGTCACGCAGGAGATGCCCAGCACCTCGATTCCCATGTGCCGGGCGACGATGGTCTCCGGCACGGTGGACATGCCGACCAGCGTTGCGCCCAGCGTGCGGAAGGCGCGAATCTCGGCGGGGGTCTCGTAGCTCGGCCCGCTCACGGCCAGATAGACGCCCTCGGCCAGTGCAAAATCCTCATCCTTCGCGGCCTCCTGCGCCAAAGCGCGGAGCCGTTTCGAATAGGCCTCGGTCATGTCCGGAAAACGAAGACCAAAAACGGGGAAGCCCAATCCCGTGCCGGGCCGCGCGGCGAAGCGCGACTCGTTGGGCCCGACGAGCGGATTCCAGCCCATCAGGTTGATGTGGTCGCTGAGCGCAACCAGCTGGCCCACGCGGTAGCCCTCCTGGATGCCGCCGGCGGCGTTGGTCAGCACAACCGCCCGGAGGCCGAGTGCGCCCAGCACGCGCATGGGGAAAGTGACCTCGAGCGGCGAGTAGCCCTCATAAAAATGCACCCGGCCCTGCATCACGGCTACAGGAACCCCGCCCAGCAGCCCCGCCACAATGCGTCCCGAGTGGCCCTCGACGGTGGATTGCGGAAAATGCGGAATCTGGGAGTAGGGCATGACGACCGGCTCGGTGACCGCGTCGGCCACAGCGCCCAGCCCGGAACCGAGGACGATGCCGATGCGCGGGTGAATCGGCCCCAGTATGGCTCGCAGAAACGCGGTTGCCTCAGAGACTTGGTCAAAGTAGGTCATTGGTTGCAACTGAAAATACGCTTAAGACATTCTACAGGCGCAAGCAAGGACAGCCTGATGTGAATAATAAGGATAGAAGGAAGAACAATTGGATTGCGCGGAGGTTGGGGATGAAGGAGCTTGTCGCGGTGATCTTCGGTTTGGGCTTGGGCTGCAATGCGCTGCTCTTCGTGCCGCAGATAGTGGCTCTCTGGCGAAAAAAGAGCGATGCGGGGATTTCGCTCGTAACCTTTGGCGGCTTCAGCGTCTTGCAGGTGGTGGGAATCTTGCATGGCGTTTTCCAGCACGATCTCTCGCTGATCCTGGGCATGGCGGCCAGCTTGTTGACCTGCGGCTCGGTTACCGCGCTGACTATTTTTTACAGATTGAAGAGAATACGGACAGAATGAGCGGCGGGATAAGGAATGAGGTGTCCCATCCTTTCACAGGAATGTGAAAAGGATGGGGTAAGGGGCGTCCGGTGATCGGTTACTTCGGCATGAATCTTGAAAGTACAAGGCCACCGACGGCGTCCTGGATGAAATGGGCTGCCATGCCGGGGCGAAGGCTCTTGCGCCAATAGGCAAGGGATCCAAACATGCAGCCATAGACGGAGATGATCAGGATCTGCGTTGAACCCTGGTAGGCGTGGGCAACTCCGAAGACAATGCCTTGCAGCACGATTCCTGCTGCGGCGTTTCCGGAGTATGCGGTGAACTGGCGTTGCAGATAGCCGCGGAAAATCATCTCCTCGCAGATGCCGGCGGTAAGCGCCAGAAGCAGCCAGGCTGCGATCTCCAGGCCTGTGTGGGGAAGAATATTCTTGAGGTGCGCATTGGGCGTAGCATGAGTGAGACGCCCCAGAATCGCTCCGAGTATTCCCAGGATGATGTTTGCGATAACCAGATAGGCAATGGCCAGCCCTAGATCGCGCGCGATGGAGCGCAAAGTAAACGAAAAATTGCCGGCCAAAATCGTGAGCGTTGCGCTCTGCCAGCGCGCGCCCCAAGCGATGAACGCGACGATGAGCCACTCGATGGCCATGGTCAAGGCGTAGATGAGTACCTTATTGTGCGCGTGGTTGATGCGGTCACTGCCAAGCGTAAACCAGCCGAGCACGACCAGGCTGAAAAGTAGCAGGAGGACGACGGCCGTGTGCCAGGCCGGTGCGATGGCGTTGGAGTCTGATTGGGGTTGAATAGCCTCTGGGGTGGCGTGTAGGGCTGTTGGCATTTCGATCCCTTTCTACGGCAGAAAATGTGTTTGCCAGAATTGTAATGGATACATCGAGTGCAAAATCGGATCAGTGAGGAAAAGAGTTTTCAGGCCGCCGGCCAGACCTCCGGCGTCAGCGTGACCATGCAGCAGCCAAGCACATAATTGAACCAGGAATGTTCGGTAGTCGGCGTAGCGAAAAAGCCTTCAATATTTTGTTTGCGAACCACTTCGGTCACAAACGCGCGCGGGCCGTAAAAGAGCGTGAAAAAACTATCCCAATCCACCGTCAGCAGGAAGGATTCATCTGGAGCTGCCAGAGTGCCGCGGGAGGGGAATGTATCCTTGCGACTCCTGAGCCGGGAGACATGGAGTAGCTGGATGGGATCGACATGGGGAAATTCCGGCACGAAGATCAGTTCTTCCTGGCCGGCAGTCTGAAATGCATCGAGAAAATCCATCTGCAGCAAAGGTTCGAACCGGCCCTCTACGGGCATCCATACGGATTCAGATTGCAAAAAGCGTTGCAGCGCATCGCCGGCCGCAAAGTCGCACAACTCCGGCGCGATCGCTCGTTTTGAAGTCAGCAGCGCCTGGTTCACTTTGGCGCAGGTGCTCAGCCCTGTCTGAGCGGCAACGCGGGCCCACGGACATTTTTCTCCCAGGCTCATAATCTGCTCGTCTGTTGGATATTTTTTGGTCGCCTTCCAGCCGAGATCGTCCGGCACGCTGATAAACGGGTGCAGGAGGATGAAGACGGATTCGAAACGGCCGCCGTATGCTTCCGCTAGCGGCGTATCATACGGCGGGTAGATGAAGCGGTCGTACTCCACAAGAGACAGGATAACAAAATCGTGTTGCTCCGGCGCATTCGTGACGGTTCGATAGCAAAACAAGCGCCACACAAATCTTGAGGCTGGCAACAAGAAGCTATCGGCTATTCCCTAGTCCCTAATCAAACACCACCGTCTTATTTCCGTAGCAGAGAATCCGCCGGTCCAGGTGCCAGCGAACGGCGCGCGACAGGACCATGCGCTCCAGATCCCGGCCTCGCGCCACCAGATCTTCCACCTGGTCGCGGTGCGAGACGCGGGCCACGTCCTGTTCGATGATCGGCCCGTCGTCCAGTGCCTCGGTGACATAGTGGCTGGTGGCCCCGATCAGCTTGACGCCGCGGGCGTGGGCGGCGTGGTAGGGTTTAGCCCCGGTAAAGGCGGGCAGAAACGAGTGGTGAACGTTGATGATCGCGGATGGATAGCGGGCGATGAAAGCGGGCGAAAGGATCTGCATGTAACGCGCCAGCACCACCAGTTCGATCTTGTTTTGAGCGAGCAATTCGAGCTGACGCGCCTCGGCCGCAGCGCGGGTGGCCGTGGTGACTTCGATGTGCTCGAAGGGGACGTCATAAAAGGCGGCCAGCGTTTCCACCTCGCGATGGTTGGAGACGATCAGCGGAATCTCGCACTCCAATTCCCCGGCGCGCCAGCGGAAGAGCAGGTCGGCCATGCAGTGCAGGTACTGGGAGCAGAAGAGCGCCACGCGCGGCAGACGGTCGCCCGAGGTCAGCTTCCAGTTCATCTTCAGCTCGCGGGCCAGCGGCGCAAACTCCGCCTCGAAGGCCTTCATATCAAAAGGCTCAGAACCGGATTCCGGAGCGGCGGAATCCTTGTTTGCGCCGTCCAGAGCCCACTCGACGCGCATGAAAAATAGGCCCAGCTCGTGGTCCTGGTGCTGGTCGGCGTGCAGGATGTTGGCCCCGTGCCGGTAGAGCAGCGAGGAGACGCGCGCGACGAGGCCTTTCTGATCCGGGCAGTCGATGAGCAGTACGGCGGAATCTTTCATGCTGATTTCAGTTTATTCCACCACCTGCGGTGGGGGGACTAGCCCCTTCGACTGCGTTCAGGGCAGGCTGTCCGGGCAGCGGCCTTCGGCTACCGGCAGAGTTGAGGTTTGCGGCGCAGTCGCAGAAAATCGTGACGTAAGCGGATCAGGTGAATTGTTTTACTTGACATCCCCTTTGATAGAACCCGCCGGAGATTGGCAGCGCAGTCTGTCGGCCTTGATAGGCCGGCAAAGCTGGCACATTGGATACCCCCACCGGTATTTTGTAAGCAAACGATTTGTTTTCATGAGTTTACAGGCAGGGTTGCGCTGTAAAATCTTCAAAACAAATGAGTTACCTGCAAAATAGTCCAGTGAAAGGAGTTACGGGACGTTTCGGCCTCTGTTGGCAGCTTCCTGCTGACAGGCGGCGCTAAGAGGACGTGCCGGGACAATCCTTTAAAACAAGACTTCTGGGATCATTTTGCACGAAGTGGGGAAATAATCTGCAAGGACTGGCCGTCCAGGCAGAAGCCTTCGGCGTAACGGATTGCGAATTGTTGTTCCCACCCGTCATGAAGTCCCGAGTGATGGTACACATAACGGCTAGCTGCGCGCAAAAAAACGCCGGAGCAATGTGTGCCCCGGCGTTTGCGCGTGCAACGCAAAACAGTGATCAGTAAACAGTGGACAGTGAACAGTACGCCGGGTTGATGCTCGTGGATTCCCAGTTCCTAAAATCAGGAGCCGGAACCCACTCCCAGCACACATGACCACAAACCCATGGCGCGCAAGCGCCGTCTGCCCCACCGCAGGTGGCCGAAGCCGTACGACTTGACGGCCAGTCTCCGCATCGCAGTTACTCGACGGCGCCCGCCTGACGGCCTGCCCCCCAGCTAGTTCCCCCAAACCCCATGGCGCGCAAGCCGAAGAGCCTGCCCTGAGCGAAGCCGAAGGATCTGCCTGGACGGCAAGTCCGCCTGGACGGCTAGTCCCCTGGACGGCCAGTTCCCTCAGGCGGCGGTGTCGGCGCGGACCTGCGGAGCGTTCAACTGCTGGCGGAGGCTGCCGGCCAGATCGGCCACCACGCGCAGCCGCTCGGCCACCGGCGGGGGCATATCGGAGCCGGAGAGAGCCAGCTGGGAGTGGAGCAGGAGGCCGGCGACCGTGGACTTGAGCTCGGTTTCGATGGCCGCGGTGGCGGCGCGGCGGGCCAGCGTCTGCTCGCGCTCGCGGCGGTGCAGGGCGGAGCGAATCTCGCGAATCAGCCGCGCGGCGCCGCTCAGTGCAAAATTGATCTGCAGGGGAATGGCCAGTCCGGCATGCTCCCAGACGGACTCAGCGGCGGCCGGGTCGCACTCCGCCATGGTCTCATCCACGGCCACGGCGGCAAACTCGCGGCGGCGCAGCGCGGCCAGCGCGGCCTTGCGCCCATCGGCCACCTCGACTTCCATGCCCAGTTGCGCGGCCACCACGGCGGCGCAATTGTGAGCGCCTTCAATTCCGGTCACAATCAGAATGCTCATATCCAGCTCCTTATTTGACTTGCCCGGCCACGGTGTGGCCGAAACTCTGGTGCGCTTTGCGCGGGGCAACTTCCGCCTACTGCCTCAGTTGCTTTCCGCTGGCGTCTGTGAAAAATCCTGTCTGGGGCCGGCCAGTGAAGTAATCGCCCGGAACCTATGCGTTTTCCCGCTTGGGCTGGTGAAATTCCCGCCTGGGGCCGGTGAAGTTCCGTAATTGTCCTATCGGCGCAATCGGTTCCGGCTTTAGTCCTGGCCGGTTATTCTTCCCGAAGCGGGTCGGCGATGCCGTACTCCTTCAGCTTGCGATAGAGGGTGGTTTTGCCGATGCCCAGCAGCTTGGCGGCCTGCAACTTGTCGCCTTTGAGGGTGCGGATGGCTCCGAGGATGGCCAAGCGTTCCATATCCGCCAACGTGGTCAGCTGCGGCTGGTTTCCCTCCACGGGGGGCTCGCCGGCCATCGAGGCCGAGCGCCGGGCCTCCAGGCCTTGTTGCTGAAGCTGCGTAGGCAGGTCGCCCAGGTGCAGGACGGGCCCCGAGGAGAGTGCGCAGGCCCGTTCTATAGAATTCTCCAATTCCCGCACGTTGCCCGGCCAGTCGTGGCGCATCATGGTGCGCAGGGCCTCGTCGCTCAGCGTGAATTTCGTGCCATGCTCGCGGCTGATGCGGTCCAGAAAATGCGCCGCCAGCAGCGGTATGTCCTCTCTCCGGTCACGCAGCGGGGGAAGGCGCAGATTGACCACGTTGAGCCGGTAGAAGAGGTCCTTACGGAAGGCTCCTTTTTCCACCATTACCGCCAGGTCGCGGTTGGTGGCGGCCACAATGCGCGCCTTAATGGGGACGCGGTGAGTGGCGCCTACCGGGCGAACCTCTTTTTCCTGAAGAGCGCGCAGCAGCTTGGCCTGCAAATCCAGCGAGAGCTCGCCGATCTCGTCCAGAAAGACCGTGCCCCCCTCGGCCGAGACCAGCAAACCCTCTTTGGAGCGGTTGGCCCCGGTAAAGGCTCCCTTGACGTAACCGAAGAGCTCGCTCTCAATCAGCGTGGGAACCAGCGAGCCGCAGTCAACCGGCAGGAAGGGTTTTTGCGAGTTGGGGCCGTAGGCGTGGATGGTGCGCGCCACCAGCTCCTTGCCCGTGCCGCTCTCGCCCAGGATGAGAACGGGGTGGGAGCTTTGCGCGACCTTGGAGAGGATGCGGTAGAGCTTTTCCATCTCGCCGGAGCGGCCGATCATGGCGCCCAGCCCCTGCGAGAGCCGGAGCCGCTCGCGCAACTGGCGGGTGGCGGTGTCGGTGGTCAAGCTGGCCGCGGCGCGGTCCAGGACTGTCGAAAGCTCGTCCATGGCGAAGGGCTTGGCCAGGTAGTCCGAGGCTCCGCAGCGCATGGCCTCGACGGCGGCATTCACCGATCCCGAGGCGGTCATGGCGATCACCGCCGTCTGGGGATAGAGGAGTTTGACCTCGCTGACCAGCTCCAGGCCCTGGCTGGAGCCCGCCGGCAGGTTGACCAGCAGGATGTCGGCGGTGTTTCCGCGCAGCAGGCTGCGCGCCTGCGCCAGATCGCCCGTGCTTTCCACCGCGTAACCCAGGCTGGTTGCAATCTCGGCGCAGGCCGAGCGCATCGCAATGTCGGCATCGACCACCAGCAGGTGCAGCCGCACCGGCGGTTCCGCGAATTGAGGGATAAATTCCATGGTCCTGGTGTGCACAACTGTCTCGAGCATTGTATTCGCCTCACGCGCAATTGGTTAACTGTTTTTTTTGGTGCCGCCGCGCCGGGGTATTGTCCGCCCCTTACGCAACGGTGAATCGTCCGGGCCTCCCACAGGTTTCTTCCGCCCATCGCCCGGTTGTTTCCTCCGCCCACACCCGGTTGTTATCTTTCGCCCATCGCCCGGTTATTCCTCCACCCATTGCCGGTATTTTCGTTCGCCCATCGCCCGGTTATTCCTCCGCCCATTGCCGGTATTTTCGTTCGCCATTCGCCTGGTTTCTGTCTACCTGCCGGAGATTTCGTTCGCCCGCCGGAGATTTAGTAAGCACGGATGGGCAGCTCAATCTTGAAGCAGGCTCCGGCCGGGGTGCGATTGGAGGCATGTGCGCGGCTGGAGGCATGAATGCTGCCTCCGGCGGCTTCGACGATGGAGCGGGTGATGGACAAACCCAACCCGCGATGAGAGCCCTGCCAGCTGTTCAGAGCGGAGCCGCCGGACTCCGAAGCGCTGCTGTCGCGGGTGGAGAAGCCGGAGTCGAAGATCTTGTTCAGCGCCTCGGCGGGAATGCCGGGCCCGTTGTCTTTCACCGTGAGCACCAGCCGGGGAGTGTGTTTCGCTCCGGCATGAAACTCATGCAGGCAGATCGAGATACGCCCCGAGCCGGGCATGGCCTCGGCGGCGTTCTTGACCAGGTTGACCAGAATCCGGGTCAGATCCTCGCCGGTCAGCCTCACCGGCAGGGCGCCGCCCTCGACGTCCACGGTGAGAGCGATGGCGGGACCGGCCAGAGCGGAGAGCAGATTGCGGTTGGCCAGCAGCTCCTCAGCCAGGTTATGAATGGGCTCGGGGGGCAGCAGATCCCAGCGGCGGGCCCGCTCCTGCCGGCTGTCGCCGGGCGCTTCAGCTTCCGTTCGGGCTGCGCCGGGGGGGCTGCTGGAGAGGCCGGCAACCGGGGCAATATGGGAATCGAGGCGGGCATCCAGGGCCATCAGCTTCTCCACCAGACGGCGGCTGGCCGTGGCTACCAGCCGCAGTTCGCTGGCGTAGTGTTGAAATGTGGGATTGAGCACCCCCGGCTCCTCCAGCAGGTCGCAGTAGAGCCCCAGAGCCGTGACCATGTTCCGGGCATCGTGCGCCACCTCCGCCAGGCTCTCGCCCTCGCTGCGCAGGTTGGCCAGGGTTTCCACTACCGCTTCTACCCGCTTGCGCTCCACCGCTTCTACCCGCTTCTGTCCGGTCATCGCGACTCCCTCCAGACCCGCTGCCGCCAGGCCGTCTTCTGCCTGCCCATTTTTTTTGAATTCTCCTGTCTGCCCCGCCTGTTGCATAACCAGCTCCTTCTCTTCCGTGATCCGTGGACAGTGATCCGTGGTCAGTCTCAGATTCCCCACAGCTTCAAGTTGTTCCCTGATTCCGAATTCCTGATCCCTGTTCCCTGTTTCCTATTCCCTAGTCCCTCGTCCCTGTTCCCTGCTCCCTCGTTCCTGATCCCTGTTCCCTCTTCCCTGATCCCTAAGGCGCGGCTTCATCGAGAATTCCAATTTGTTGGATGATCGTCGATGGGCGGCCACTGGCTATACATCAGTCCGTCAAGTGAGCCGCCGCATAGAAAGAAGAGCATGGCGCCAAGGGTAAAAATAAACAGAATGGCGGCGGCATGATCTCCGGCCTCGCGCAGGACGCACCGCTTTATTACCATGCTCATTTTTTCCTCATTCCTTGGTCCCTGTTCCCTGTTCCCTGCTCCCTCGTCCCTCGTCCCTAGTCCCTATTCCCTAGCCCCTTTTCCCATTCCTGACTTCCAGGATTAGGAACTGTCCACTTCTAATACACGTTGCGTGCCAAACCAGAACAACCATATTAAGTTCCTGATAAGGGAAGGGTTGAACCTCCATTTCCCGGAAAGCCCCGGCAGCAACACTCTGGGTAGAATCTCCCAAAATGGGAATCAGGTCGCAGAAAGGTTGGCGTAAGATTTGTGATTTCAATGGTTTACGAAGTGATTCCTGTTCCGGGCAGGGAAATCGGCACATTCCCATCATGGAACAACCGCATCGAAGCGGTTACCCCCGCTCTCCACAGGCCATTTCCCGTACAATCTCTCCATGCCCACCCCTGCCCCTTTTTATCGTCCTGGCGGCCGAAGCCCGCTTGAGCTTCGCCCGCTTGTCCTTACGCCCGGCTATGTCCAGACCGCCGAGGGTTCTGTTTTGGTTTCGCTGGGCAACACCCGGGTGCTGGCCTGCGCCACCGTGGAGCAGGGCGTGCCCGGCTGGCTGCGCAACACCGGCCGCGGCTGGGTCACGGCGGAGTACGCCATGCTGCCCCGCTCCACCGTCACACGGACGCCGCGGGAGAGCGAGCGGGGCAGAATCGGCGGACGGACCCACGAGATTCAGCGGCTGATCGGCCGCAGCCTGCGCTCTGTGGTGGACATGAAAGCGCTGGGCGAGCGCACTGTGATTCTGGACTGCGACGTGATTCAGGCCGACGGCGGCACGCGCACGGCGGCTATTACCGGCGCGGCGGTGGCCATGGCTCTGGCCCTCAATGCATTGGTCGCTGCGGGAACGCTCAAAACCTCGCCGTTCACACAGTTGGTCGCCGCCACCTCGGTGGGCATCGTCAATGGCGCGGCGCTGCTGGATCTATGTTATGAGGAGGATGCGCAGGCTGAGGTGGATATGAACGTGGTGATGAGAGCCGACGGCGGACTCATCGAGACCCAGGCCACGGCCGAGAAGGGTTCTTTTTTCCGCGCGCAGCTCAGTGATCTGATTGATCTGGCCGAGGCGGGCCTGAAAGAGATATTCGCCGCGCAGCGGGCAGCGCTGGGGATGTAGGGAACTACTGCTATTCGGTTGATAGATTACTACTTAATTGGCGACCATCCAACCGGAATAGGATTCGTCAGCGTCAAGTTCATTGAGTTGCAGATAATGAATTATTTGAACTAGGCCATATCCATTTGCATACGGTGGCGGCACCAAAGCACGCAATCAACAGGGCTATTATGGATAATGTTTTCGCCCAAAATTGGGGATGTCCTCCGAAATGCACGAGCAATGGGACGATGAAGAAGGTCGGAACAATAAATAGTACATGAAAGGCTAATATAAGGATCGGGAAAACGAATACCACTATAACAAGTTTTATCATTCGATTGTTCCAAACATTTTCCCCTTTCTCCATAGTCTCAGTCACGTCGCCCTTTCGCCTCCCGCTCGTAGGATTCCCAACGAGCTACGAGAACTAACACTTCCCAAAGCTGACTTGCCACGCCAGCGGCCATTACAGGACTTATCCATAGCGTGCGGTGAATCTTGATGAAGTTGTACGCGACGTAGTCTAGCACAATGGCATCCTAATGATTACGAACCTTGCTGCTAAATCCATCACTGTGGCGCGGCAAGAACGAAAAAAACCGCTCTGCGCCTGATCAGCCCCCTTTGACCATCGCCATTGCGTATATTGAATAGAAGGGATGTTTTGCCGAAGTCTCCTTCTGGCAGCAAGCGGAGACTTCGCAAGGCCCTGACTGCGAACGTGTACACAGCACATGAAGGAATCCAAAAAAGTCGAAATCTTCGACACTAGCCTGCGCGATGGGATGCAGCAGCCGAATATCGACATCTCCGTGCCCAATGCCGTCAGCCTGCTCGAGCAGATGGCGGCCTTTGGCGTGCACTATGCCGAGATCGGTTTTGCCGGCGCCAACCAGTTTGTCGCCGATCTGACTGCCGCGCTTGGACCGCTCGATACCCGCGCGATGAAACTGGCCTTGTTTGGCAGAACCCGCGGCAGCGGCGCAAAAGTGAGCGAGTGGCCCGACGTGCAATTCATGATCGCCCAAAAAACGCGCATTCCCGCGGCGGTCATCGTGGTCAAATCCCGGCTGCTCGATGTGCAGATGTCACTGGAAACCACGCCGCAGGAAAACCTGCTCATGGCCAGTGAAACCATCACCTGCCTCGAAGACAACGGCCTGGAAGTGATTGTGGACCTGGAGCACGCCATGGACGCCTGCTGCGGACGGCGCGAAAACGGCAACCCCTGCGACGCCGCCTTCCGCGAGCAGAGCCGGGAGTATTTTTATCAGATGATCGAGCAGTGCGTCCGTCAGAAGGTCAGCCGCATCGTGATCTGCGACACCAACGGCGGCTCCAGCCCCGAGGAAGTAACTGCGGTTTTCGATGGCCTGACGCGGAAGTATCCGCACGCCTGCTTCGGATTTCACGGCCACACCGATCGCGGCCTCGGCGTCGCCAATTCCCGCGCCGCCATTCTTGCCGGGGCGAGTCACATTCAGGGCACGCTCATCGGAACCGGAGAGCGCTGCGGTAACGTCAATCTGACCACGGTCATCGGCTCCATGCAACTGCGCGGCGAAGCAGAGTTTGTCCCCCCCGAATCGCTCTCCGGGCTTATCGCTCTCGCTCATTCGGCTTACGCGGCTTTTTCGCTGGAGCCGCCGCACGGCGCTCCCATCGTCGGCCCCGGAGCTTTTGGAACCTGGGCCGGCATGCACGGCAGCAGCGAGCGCAAGAATCCCGGCGCTTATCTCTGGTGCGATCCCGCGCGAGTCGGCGCAGCCTCTTCCATCGGCGTCAACGCGCTATCGGGAAGGGCCAACATCATCCTGCTCTCGCAATCGCTCGGCGTTCCTCTCAACTCCGCGCAGGCCCAGGCGCTCATCGACGACAACCAGGCAATGATGGAAGGCGGCGGTTTCACCGTCAGCGAGACTTCCTTCAAACTGGCCTGCATGAGGGTTCTCGATACCCTGCGCCATCGCTTCGCCGTAAAAAGCTGGAGGGTGATCGACGAATCCGACCTCATTGGCAGCCGTTACGTGCAGGCCTCCATGCTGTTGTCCATTGACGACTCGACCGTAGTCACCACCCGCGCCGAGGGCGCCGGCCCGGTGGATGCGCTGACCAAGGCCATGCGCCATGAACTGGAAAAATGGTACCCGGCAATGGCGCGCATGCACCTGGGCACCTTCAGCGTCACCGCGCTCGACGTGACCGCCCACGACACCGCGGCCCACGTCCGCGTCACCGTCAGCTTCCGCGCCGAAGGCCACGAGCCGTGGACCACCGCGGGCGTCAGCAGCGATTTGAACCAGGCGGCCTTGATGGCCATCGTGGACGGATTCCATTATTGGCTGCTAATCAACCCCAGCTGATAAGGCTGAGCCGAATACAACAAGGGCGCTTCCGGAAGCCGGTAGCGCCCTTTCGAACACGTGCTGAATAATTTCAAACGAGCCCGTCGAAGCCCTGCGCCTTCAACTCTTCCATCCGCTGCTTCAACTGCTCCATCTGCTGCCGGAGTTCATCCATCATCTTCGGGTCCAGCTTGAACTCCTCCTGCTTGAAGTTCTTGCGGAACTCCTCCATTTGCTGCTTCATTTGATCGAGCTGCTCTTGGTCGATCTTAAATTTCTCGCCCTTGAGGCTCTCGCGCAGCTTTTCGGCCTGCTCGCGCACCGCCTCAGCCTGCTTGCGCATCTCCTCAGCCTGCTGCGAGCTGATCTTCGAGCTCAGCTCTCTGGCTTGATCCTTCAAGGCGCGGGCCTGATCGCTCATCGCCAGCGCCTGATCGGCTGCATTCTGCGCCATCTCCTGGTCAATCTCCGCCAGCATCCTTCCATCGCCGGACGGGAAGATCTCCTCCAGCTCCAGCAATCCGTGGCGCTTAGAATCGACTTGCAGGGTCAGCGTCTGCTGCTTCTTCTCGCGCAGCACGGTCACCTGCACCGTCTTGCCCTGATTGGAGTGAAGCGCGCGCTCCCAGTCGGCCAGCGTGACAATGGCGTCCGGACCCACCTTGAGAATCACGTCGAAGGCCTTCAGCCCCGCTGCGTCGGCCTCGCTCTTGTGCGCCACCTGCCTCACCATCAACCCGCCGGTTATGCCCAGGTACTCGGCCATCTGCGAGGTCAATGGCTCTACCATCGCGCCCACGTTCAGGCTGCTGCCGAAGAACGGCATATGGAAGCCGCCCGGCAGCGGCGAGTCGCCCTCGCCCATCATCGCCATCCCCGGTCCCGCCTCAAACAGATCGCCGCCCGTGCCGATCCGGTTCCACACATCGTGCTCCATCGCCTTGCGGTTGGCCAATTCCACAGCCAGCGTCTGCACGCTGCCGTCGCGGCTGATCTCCAGGCTGACCTTGCGTCCCGCGGGAATCTCCCGCAGCATGCGCCGCAACTGCTCCGCGCCTTCCACGGTCTGTCCGTTCAATGTGAGCACCACGTCGTTGACCTTCAGACCGATCTTTCCCGCCGGCGCGTCGTGATCGATCAGAATAATAACCGCCCCGCGAACCTCCTTCAGCTTGAGCGTCTGCGCCTTCTCCTGGTCCACATCCGCCAGGTCCACGCCCAGATAGCCCTGCGAGCTGGAGTGCACCAGCTTGCTGGGCTCTTGAAGCAGATTGATAATGCCCCGTCCCTGCGCTGTGGCAGGCGGCGTCATCGCTGCCCATGCCCCCAGCAACAGCACAAATCCAAAACTTCCACACGGCCTCAAAAAGTTTTTCATCTCATATTCTCCCGCGGTCCATGAACTTCCGGCCCCGCACGCTTCTATGACGATGCGGCCACCGAAAGGTCACGTCGCTACTGAATCTCCGGAACGCTGTTCAGCACCTGGCGCGATACATTCCGGATATGAGGATTGCTGTCGGAGTTGGAGACCGAATACAGCACCTGCCGCACGCTGGTATCGGCCTCCACCGGCGCCAGAATGTTGATGGCCGCGGTGCGAATCCGCGGGTCGCCGTCGTTCATCAGCGCCTCCAGCACCGCATCTCGTACCCGCACATCCTCGGAGACATAAGGCTCCAGCCCCTCCAGCGCCTTCTCGCGCACGCCCTCGTTTTTGTCGTAGCGCAGCGCCACCATCAGCGCATCGCGAATCCCTGACGCCTTCAGGCATCCGTGCCCGGCCTTGCACTCGGCCGCCATCAGCCCCACCGAGTCGCCCCGCACCCCGGTCGAATCCGCGTTCTCGCTGGCCAGCATCAGCAACTGCCGAATCGCCGGATCGTCCAGCGACCCCTCGAGCCGCTGCGGCACAAGCTGGTTGTAGCGCACTTCCACCCGGTGGCTGTTCGGTTCCCGCACAATGCTGGAGATGTTGGCAATCTCCGTGGGCGCGCCGGATTCTGTTGCCGGCTGCGGCTGGGCTTGCGCCCGCGCCGCCTGGGCCGCCGCTGTCTGCCTGGCGCGATTCATGGCCATCTCGTTGCCGCCCACCAGGCCCGCGCTCGCGCCCAACAACAGCAGCAGGCAGGCCGTCACCGGCGCCGCCATCAAACCGGCAAGATGATTTCTTATCTGCTGGCCAAGGCGTTCATACCAGCGGCGCGGCGGCAGCGCATCCAGCGCTTCAGCGAGCCTGAGCCGCGCGCGCGCCGCCAGGTTGGCCTCCGGCTCCGCCACCGGATAGGCTCCGGCCAGCGCCTTCAGCGCCATTACCTGCTCCCGCTCCTTGCCGCACTCCGGGCATCCGGCCAGGTGCTGCTCCAGTTCCCGCACCTGCTCATCGGCAAGCTCACCGTAGGCCGCCGTCACAATTCGCTCATGTGCAACTTTGCATTTCATGGTTACGTCCTTCCAGCCCCAAAAAGTGTCACAATGTTCATATAAAACTCCGCCGCAATGTTTTAACTCCGTCGCTTGCAAGGCCTATCGCAACCCCGCCAACTGCGTTCTCAGCTTCTTGGTCGCCCGGAAGAGCGTATTCTTGGCGGTCTCTTCCGTGGTGTTCAACATCTCTCCAATCACCCGCAGCCGCAGCCCCTGGTAGTGCTTCAGTTCAAAAACCATCCGTTCCCGCGGCGTCAGCTTCTCCAGCGCGGTTTGTATCCGCTCTCCCAGCAATTTACGGTCCAGCTCTTTGGCCGGGTTTGAAAACGACCGGTCATCCGACACCGAGGCCAGCAGGTCAATCTCGCCCCCGGAGTAATCCACCAGCACCGAGCGGTCCTCGCGCCGAGTCTTGCGCCGCCGCATCTGGTCCAGGCAGAGATTGGTCACAATCCGGTAAATCCACGTATAAAACGAGCACTCGAACCGGAAATTTCCCAGATGCCGGAAGGCCTTCAGAAACGCCTCCTGGTATACGTCCTCAGCGTCGTGCTCGCTCCCGGTCAGGTGCAGCGCCAGCCTGAGTACCTGCTGCTCGTACTGCCGCACTAGCGTATCAAAGGCCGCGCGCGACCCCGCCTGCGCCTCGCGGATCAACTCCATCTCCGGCGCGCGCGCCTGCATCCGCTCCTCGGCGCTCTTCTGTTCGTTCATTGAGCTGGTCGCGTTCATGCCTAGGGAGGATTGTACCCTCCTGGCTGTCGGCCAATCCAAACCCGCCGGCCTTTGCACCGAAGAAGTCAGGTAGATCGCCGCATCCGTTGCCATCGAAGCTGCTCCGGGGGTGGAGAAATCTCCGCATTCGAATAGACGAAGGTGGCCTTCATTGGTAAGCAGGCCGTACCGTGCCCCATCCATTTCGCGGCTTTTCAAGGAAATGATGCGAAATGGGTGGGAAACCACAAATCACAATCGGACACGGCAACCCGCCAACTTGCCAACTCGCTATCCCCGCGTAGCGGGGGCCAACTTGCCATATTTGTAAAAACACCACGCCCCGCTGGGGTGCCCCATCCATTTCGTGTTCTTTGCGATTCGGGGTCCCCAACGACTGGTCTTCGTCGTTGGGGTGATGAAATGGGTGGGAAATCACAAACCACAATCGTCAGTCTTCGTTCAGTATCGGTACACTAATAAGCAATGAGCAGCACCCTCTTTCCCGATCCCGCCGCCGAGGCCCCCGGCCGGGCCTTCATCGCCCACTGCGACGGCGGTTCCCGGGGCAATCCCGGCCCCTCCGGCTACGGCGCCGTCATCGAGGACGCCAACGGCCGCGTGGTGGCCGAACTGAGCGAGTTCCTCGGCATCCAGACCAACAACTTCGCCGAGTACTCCGGCCTGCTGGCAGTTTTGCGCTGGGCCGTCGAGAACAAGGCGAAGCGCCTGCGCGTGGTCTCCGACTCCGAGCTGATAGTCAAGCAGATGCAGCTCCTGTATAAGGTCAAGAGCCCCGCGCTCCGCCCCCTTTTTGATGAGGCACTGCGCCTCTCCCGCCACCTCGAGCACTTCGAAATCCGTCACACCCTCCGCGGCGGCAACAAGCAAGCCGACCGCCTAGCCAACGAAGCTATGGACAAAGGGATGGGTCGGAACCGTCAAGACTAGAAGCTTTCTTATAAACCGGCTTTGAAAGGGCACGGCTTTAGCCGTGTTGCAAAATGCCCAATAAAACTGAGGGCTTTAGCCTCTGAGGGATCATAACCGTATCCGCACAATCATTTTTGAAATTTGCTCTTATTATTTTTGCTTGTCGCCGAAAGCATAAATAGGTTATACGTAATCTGGAGAATCCTCATGCATATGGCGATTATGACTTTTGAAGACGATCCTGCTCACAGGCGACAAGGGTCTGTTGCGGGGAGAATTCTTACGCTAGGCGTATTTGCCGCGGCTCTTGCTTCTGGAGCGCTCTACGCCCATGCCCAAATCCAGGCGAACGGTCAAGTCACCGCCCACAGCTTAAGTGAATATGCTAGAGTTGCAGCCAAACCAGCGGATTCATGGAGTAGCATTGACTTGCACAAAGATGTGGTCTATTTTACAGGCGGCCCTAATGCCACCGGGCATTACCGGTTCCTCACCGAACACGCTCAGGAACTGGCTAATTCCGGGATTGCGATCGCGTTCCTGCAAAACATGGAGTCTGGTTCAACTCGGGAGCAATTGCTTAAAGAATTGGAAGAAAGCCTTCGCAAAGTTGGCATTGAAGTTAGACGCATTCCTCCAGTAGCGAGTCGCGAGGAGAGTAATGCGAATGTTGATTTGATTGTGAATACGGTGGTTGCCACCAGGGGGAAGAGGATCCTGTTTGTAGGCAGCCCGTATGGCGATGATTTCAGCCAAAGCGATGGAATTACTCTCTTCGATCAGCCGAACGAAAGAGATATTGTTCGGGACATGAACTGAGAAGGCAGTATGGCCCAAGTGATAAGGATTGTGACTCCCAGCGAACCGTTGTTCGCCCCAATCAGCAAAGGTATCGGCAAGAACAGTGGCAACTTCATCCTCCCCCTGGTGCAAGAGCAACCGATTTCTCTAAACAAAGAGCCCTTTGGTATTGCAGCAGCCAAGTATTCACACCTCTTCGTGCAGATGGAAAGCACACAAGCAAAAAAGGGAACTACTGGGGTGTTCATCCCACTCGTATGGGATTCAAGGAAGAACCTCACTGGTATACTGTATCGGCCGGAGGCAAGATAGTATCGCAACCCTACTAAGTGCCTCAGATCTCGATTTTGAAACCTGAGAAAGCTAAAATCCCAATCAGTGTCACGCTTTTCTCCCCAAATCATTCCTCCACGCGTGTCCTCCGCTCGCAATCAAATGGTCTCCGCACTCCGGTCCCCACGACCCGGCCGCGTAGTTGGGAAATTTCTCCGGCTTCTTGGCCGCCCACGCCTCCAGAATCGGCGTATACAGCGCCCAGGTGGTCTCCACGCCGTCGCGGTGAGCGAACAGCGTCTGGTCGCCATGCATCGCGTCCAGCAGCAGCCGCTCATAGCCGTTGGCGCTCGATTTGCCGAAGGCCGCCGCGTAGTCGAAGTCCATATTCACCGGGCAAACGTCCATCTCCAGCGTCGTAGGAACCTTGGCCCCGAAGCGCAGCGCAATCCCCTCGTCCGGCTGGATGCGAATCGTCAGCAGGTTGGGCTTGATCGCCTGGCAGGCCTGGCGCGATGACAGCCGGTCGAAGATCAAAAGCGGCGGCTGCTTGAACTGGATGCTGATCTCCGTCGCCCGCTTCTGCATCCGCTTGCCCGCGCGCAGATAAAACGGAACCCCCGCCCAGCGCCAGTTTTCAACGCTCAGCTTCACCGCCGCATAGGTCTCCGTGCCCGACTTCGGATTCACCCGCTCCTCGTCCCTGTAACCCGGCACGCGCTGGCCGTCCACCACTCCCGGCCCGTATTGGCCGCGCACCACGTTCAAAATCGGAATCGACGGAATCGCCCGCCACACCTTCAGCTTCTCGCGCCGCACGCTCTCCGCCTCAAAGCTCGACGGAGGCTCCAGCGCCACCAGGCTGAGCAGTTCCATCACGTGATTCTGCATCACGTCGCGCAGCGCGCCGGCCTTCTCATAAAATGGCACGCGCCCCTCCACGCCCAGCGTTTCAGCCACCGTAATCTGCACGTGATCGACGTAATTGCGATTCCAGATCGGCTCAAAGATTCCGTTGGCAAAGCGGAAGACCAGAATATTCTGCACCGTCTCCTTGCCCAGGTAGTGATCGATGCGGAAGACCTGCTCCTCGCGGAAGACGGCGTTCACCTGGCGGTTCAGCGCGCGCGCCGACTCCAGATCGTGGCCGAAGGGTTTCTCAATTACCACCGCTGCCTTGCCTTGCTCCGGCTGCGCCATTCCCTGCGCGCCCAGGTTCTCAATGATCGGCGCAAAGTGATCAGGAGCGGTCGCCAGATAGAAGAGCCGTGTGCCGCCGATGCCCTTCTCTTGCGCGATGCACTCTAACTCCGCCTGGAGTCCTAAATAGTCTCCCGGATGGTCGAAGCGCAGGGAAAAGTAACTTATCTTTTTTATGAAGTTATCCAACTTAGCATCGTTTGCCTCCGCGCCGCCAAACTCGACAATGCCCGCGCGCATATCTTCCGCAAACTTATCGCCCAGCTCGCGCCGCGATACACCTACAATGGCAAACTTCTCCGGCAGCAGCCCCGCCTGCTCCAGGTGGAAAAGCGCCGGAAGCAGCTTGCGCCGGGTCAGGTCGCCGGAGGCGCCAAAGATCACAAGTATCCCCGCTTCTGGAAGCTTCTCGGCGCTCTGCGGGACCTGGGAAAGATCCTCCGCGCTTACGCTCATCTGAATCGTCGCCATCTTCGCCTGGCCTCCGCGATGATTACGAGCATGAAAAATGCAGGGTTGGCAATGCTAACTCAACGCTGATACTTCGCCTCGATAGCCAGCACCTTTTTGAATCGCCTGACAAACCGCTCTTCCGTGGCGATAAACTTTGCCGCGATAAACCGATCCACAACCTCAAAAGCCAGCGCCGAACCGATGATGCGCGCACCCAGCACGCAGACGTTCATGTCGTCGTGTTCCACGCCCTGGTGCGCGGAGTAGGTGTCATGGCACATACCGGCGCGAATCCCCGGTATCTTGTTGGCCGCCACACATACACCCACGCCCGAGCCGCAGATGAGAATCCCGCGCGGCGCTTCGCCTTGCTTCAATGCCAGGCCCACCTTCTCGGCAAAGTCGGGATAGTCGTCGGGCAAGTCGGCGTTATGAGCTCCCAGGTCCACCACCTCGTGGCCGGCCTTCTCAAGATAAGCGCGAACCTCCTCCTTCAGAGGAAATCCCGCGTGGTCGCTAGCGATAACTAACTTCACGGTGATCCTTTCTTTTGAAAACGCAGGAGACGGAGTTAGCCGTGCTTTGCGCGTGGTGGCATTGCAGCAGCACAGATCAGGAGCAAAATCAGGACTACCGTCTCGAGAAAGTTTGTTATGCCCTTGTAGAGCAACCAAATAGGAAGCGGACACCATAGCTTTGGCCATTGTCCGATCGGGATTGCAGAAGCGAGTCTGATGAGCACTTTTAGCAGGCCAGCCATAATAACCCTCATTCCCTGACTTCACACTCTCTACTTCACTATCGCTTTCGCCCGCGACGCCACATTCTCCGCGCTGAATCCCAACTCCGTCATGACCTTCTTCCCCGGCGCCGAGGCTCCAAAGCGGTCCAGTCCAATCACGTCGCCGTCCGCGCCCACATACTTCCACCAGCCCAGCGTCGAACCGGCCTCAACAGCCAACTTCGGTACGCCTGCCGGCAGTACGCTGGCCTTGTACTCCGCCGATTGCTCCTCGAAGATCTTCCAGCTCGGGAAGCTCACCACCCGCGCCGCGATGCCACCAGCGGCAAGCAGCTTTGCCGCCTCCAGGCAGAGCCACACCTCGGAGCCCGCGCCGATCAAGACAATTTGCGGCTTCTCCGCCTCCTGCAGCACATACGCGCCCTTGCTCACCCCTGCGTACGTGTTGTGCGTGGCCGCATCCATCACCGGAAGATCCTGCCGCGTCAGCGCAAAGAAGCATGGCCCGCTGCGTTCCAATGCCAGCCGCCACGCCGCCGCCGTCTCGTTAGCGTCCGCGGGACGAAAATCCGTCAGCCCCGGAACTGCCCGTAAACCCATCAGTTGTTCGATGGGCTGATGCGTCGGCCCATCCTCGCCCAGGGCGATCGTGTCGTGGGTGAAGATGAACATCGCATGAACCTGCATCAGCGCCGCCAGCCGGATCGCCGGCTTCGCATAATCGGAAAAAACAAAGAAGGTCGATCCAAATGGAATCAGCCCGCCGTGAGCGGCAATCCCGTTCACCGCCGCGCACATTCCAAACTCGCGCACCCCGAAGAAAATGTTGCGGGCGGTCGCGTCCACGTGAAAGCTCTCACCCGGCTTGAAGATCGTCTTGGTCGACGATGTCAAATCCGCTGCTCCGCCAAAGAGCTCCGGGATCTGCCCGGCAATCGCGTTCAGAATCACGCCGCCGGCGTTGCGCGTGGCCATGGCCTTCTCCACCGGAAAGCTGGGAATCGCCTTCTCCCAGCCGGCCTTCAACGCGCCCTTCTGGGTGCGCTCAAACTCCGCCGCTAGCTCCGGATTGGCCGCCCGATAGCCCTCAAACAGCTTCTTCCACGCCGCCTCAAAACCAGCTCCGCGCTCCACGGCCTTACGCCAATTCTTGAGCGCCGCATCGGGCGCCACGAAGCTCTGGTCTTCAGGAAAATTGAAGAATTTCTTGGTCGCCGCCACGGCCTCCGCGCCCAGCGGCTCGCCATGCACCTTGTTGGTCCCGGCCTTGGGGCTGCCGTAGCCGATCACCGTCCGCACCGCGATGATCGACGGACTGCCCGTCTCCGCCTTGGCCGCCGCAATCGCTGCCTCAATGGCCGCCAGGTCGTTGCCGTCCGTCACTCGCTGCACGTGCCAGTGATAGGCCTCAAAGCGCTCCAACGCATCCTCGGTATAGCTCAAGCTCGTCGGTCCGTCCAGCGAGATGAGGTTGTCGTCGTAAAGAAAGATCAACTTGCCCAGCCCCAGCGTCCCCGCCAGCGAGGCCGCCTCGTGCGAGACGCCCTCCATCAGGTCGCCATCGCCCAGCATTGCAAACGTGTGGTGATTCACCACATCAAAGCCTGGGCGGTTGTACACCGCGGCCAGATGCTTCTCCGCCATGGCCATGCCCACGGCCATCGCGATCCCCTGGCCCAGCGGCCCGGTCGTCACCTCCACGCCGTCCGTGTGGCCGCGCTCCGGGTGGCCCGGCGTCCGCGACCCCCACTGCCTGAAGCTCTTCAGGTCCTCCAACGTCACTTTGTAGCCGGCCAGAAACAGCGTCCCGTAGAGCAGCGCCGAGGCATGCCCGTTGGACAAAACGAAGCGGTCCCGGTCCGCCCACTTCGAGTTCGCCGGGTTGTGCTTCATCAGCTTGTGAAAGAGCAGGTAGGCCATGGGCGCGCAGCCCAGCGGCGCTCCGGGATGGCCGCTATTGGCTTTTTGCACGGCGTCCACGGCCAGAAGCCGCAATGTGTTGATGCTTAGCTGGTCCAGGGCGGGGTCAGAGATTGTAGAAGTCATATCAATATTGTAACCAAGCCGGCAGCGTATCGCTCCAGCCTGAAGCCAAGAATTCAGAAGAGAAACAGGGATTGGCCGTTCAATTTTAGAACCACGAATTACCTTGATCGTGGAGCATTGCAAGCCATTTTACGGCTTGGCTGGTTGAGCCGCCGCATTTTTCTTTTCTTCGTTGGCCTTGTGAGTCTCCATCGCCTTGCGCCCCCACTCATCCGCTTTGGCTACGTCGTCCTTGCGAGCCGCCTCGTTGCCCCAGTCCAAATCGGCCTTGCGCCGGTAGGCCAGGTCCAGAAAGGACATGGCTTTGTCGTAATCAGGCCGGTTCTCCACCGCCTGGTTCAGATACTGCAAGGCCTCCTCGACCAGCGCGCCATTCTGCGCCTTGATCGCGTCCATCACGCTCGCGGTCGCCTTGGCGTTTCCCTCGCCGTCGTCTTGAATGCCCGCCTGTTTCAGCGCCGCATGCGCGGTCTGTTGCGCCTCCGTCCAGTCGATCACGCCGATTGTGTATGCCGCTTCACTATCTTTTGGATTCTCGATCAAAATCTTCTTCTGCCACGCCTTGGCATCCTCCAGCTTGTTGATGCTGATTTCAATGGCCGCAATCTGCTTCATGCTCTTCACATTATGCGGTAGCATGGCCAGAACTCCCTGGAAGGTGTCTATAGCCTGCTGCGCGTTCTTCAGGTTCTCCGGCGTATCCTTTCCAGGCACCACCTTCTGTGCCAATGCAGTGCCCAGATACATCTTAGGCAGGGGCATGTTGGGGGCCATGGCCGTAACTTTCTGGAAATGACGGATCGCCTCGTCATAGTGGCCGCTCTTGTACGCTTCAATTCCCTTGTACAACTCGCCATTGAGTTCGGCTTGCTGATCTGAACCTCCGTGGCGGCCGCTGCCGCCGCCACCGCCCCTTTGCCCCGCGGCCGGTAAAGAAGCCATTGCGAAGATCGCAAGGCCGGCAATTGCAACCTTCAGAGAGCGGCGGAAATCACAAAAATTGAACATGATGCACCTCGAAAAATCCATCTGGGCCACAGGAAGTAGACGTATTGATCATACTCCGGGCCTAATGGTTGGTACGCCCTTGTTTACGAGCCCCGCAACTTTTCCGCACCCTCCTGCCGCCCCCGAGCATCCATTAACTACGACCTGTAAGAAGGAGATTTTACCGATGGCATACGAACTTGCCCCGCTTCCCTACGACTACGCCGCTCTGGAGCCGTTCATCGACGCCGAGACGATGCACTTGCACCACGACAAGCACCACCAGGCCTACGTCAACAACACCAATGCCCTGCTGGCCAACCACCCCAATCTGGCCGCAAAACCCATCGACGACCTGATCCGCGATTTGGCCCAGGTTCCCGAGGAGATTCGCACCGGCGTCCGCAACAACGGCGGCGGCGTCGCCAACCACGCGGCCTTCTGGCGCCTCATGGGCCCGGCCGGCTCCGACGGCATTGGCGGCGCGCCCACCGGCCCCATCGCCGCCCAGATCGCCGCCGACTTTGGCGACTTCGAAGCCTTCAAGAAGACCTTCAATGAGACCACTGCCAAGCAGTTCGGCTCCGGATGGGGCTGGCTGGTCTTCCAGGCTGGCAAGCTCAAGGTCATCACCACTCCCAACCAGGATTCGCCCCTTTCGCAGGGCCTCTATCCCATCCTGTTCAACGACATCTGGGAGCACGCCTACTACCTCAAATATCAGAACCGCCGCCCCGACTACCTCGCCGCATGGTGGAACGTCGTCAACTGGCACGAAGTCAACAAGCGCTTCGCCGTTGTCAAAGGCTGAAGGCAGTTTTCAGTGGTCAGTGGTCAGTGGTCAGCAAAAGCCGGTCCACATCAACTCCTGATTCGCACACAATGCCCCGTGCCCCATCCTTGTGAATTTTTTCTGTCGCAAGGGTGGGAAACCTCAAAACCCGGCCAGCCTCGGACCCGCTAACTTGCTAACTCGCTAACGCCGCGTATGCGGCGCTAACTTGCTGCTTTTTAGCCGTAACCACACGAATCCCAGCCTTCCGCAACCTTTTTTCCCATTCAGTGTCTAATCCATAGAATAGATTCGATGGAGAGATTCATGCGCAAATTTGTCCTGTCCCTGCTCGCGGCGTTTCTTGTTTTCGCTTCAACCGCCTCCGCCCAGTCGGCCAGCTTCATCATCTCGCAGCACGGCATCTCCGTGGGCAAGGCCAGTTTCAATTTCACCGCCGGCCCCTCCGGTTACGACTCCACCGCGCTGGTCATCATCAATATGAAGGGTCTCGATTACTCTCTCTCCAAAACCGAGAGCCTCACCTCAGCCAACCATCTGCGCCACGTCCAGTTGAGCGCTGCTGTCAACGGCACGGCCGTCAACGTCACTGCTGATCCTGCTCCGTCGTCAGACCAGGCCGCCATCCAACTCACTACTTCGGCCAACGGCCACGCCACCACCACCAATCTGCCCGAGCACGTCGCTGCCGTCTTCCTCCCCGACTTTGATCCCGGCGCTTTGGAAACTCTGCTGGTTCTTGCCGTGGCCCGCAACAACCGCGACCTTTGGGCCATCATCCCCAAAAAGGAAGGCTCGATTGTTCCCATACAGTTAGCCACCTACGCTGACGAAAAGGGAACACTGGACGGCAATCCGATCGTCGTCCACCACCTCGTCGCCACCATCGCCGGCAAAGATACGGACCTCTTCTCCGGCCCTGAAAATCAGCTTCTCCAGGCCGAGTACCCCGAGTACGGCTATGCCCTGGTCCGCAACGGCTTTGTCCTCACACCGCCCGCCAAGCCCGGCGCGCCGCCAACCCCGCCGCCCGGTCAGAGCATTGCTCCGCCGGACGCGCAGGCTCCCGTGCCTCCTCCTGATCAGATTCCCGCTCCACCACCACCGCCCGATCAGATTCCTCCTCCGCCGCCGCCCGAATAAAATTCCGGGCCGCCTGCCGGACAGAATCCGCAGTAGTCTCGCTCACTTGCCGGCTCTTCAATCGCTGACTCGCTTTCAATTATCTATAGTTCTTATGACTATTCCCTATTCCCTTAGTCCCCAAGTCCCTAGAACCCATCTCATAAATGCCTGAGCAGCATGAGCAGGCAGGCGAGTTGTACGAAGCCGAGGAAGTTTTCGACGAGGTATTCCCATCGCGTCACGAGTCTGCGATAGTTTTGCATCC
>Ga0326727_10001242_pt1 | contig 96795 bp, 73 predicted proteins | sample MB2enrmetagenome_FD_207643 | JGI IMG/M metagenome (GOLD analysis project Ga0326727, IMG submission 207643) | Lab enriched peat soil microbial communities from McLean, Ithaca, NY, United States - MB29MY | ecosystem: Environmental > Terrestrial > Soil > Wetlands > Peat | place: USA: New York... | reverse complement strand
GGCCCGAATCCGGACTGGCCTATCACTCCGATCGTCTGGGCCTTGGCCGCCCCTGGATCCGCTTGGACGCCTGGAATGGACCACAGCAGGATGATCTCTTCCAGTCCGATACGGGGGCCCGCCCAACGGGGGGAACCCAGGAAGGGGCCGTCCAGGCGGGGAAGGTTCCGGATTCCGGCGCTCGATGGCTCAAGGACCGGTCTCCCGGCGTGTACCTTCTCGAACCGGACGGACTGGAAACGTTCTTCATGGAGCCTGGCGAGTATTCGGCCTCTGGCGGGCTGGCCGCCGGGCTCTCCCTTTCTCTCGCTTGCGACATCCTCATGCTGGGCCAGGCCCAGGCCGTGGTCACCTGCCCCCTGAATAAGGCCGGTCTCCAAGAAGCCGGGTTCAATTTCCCGGGGCATACGGAATTCCTGGCGGAGCGGGCCGGAGTCGGCCCAGACGGGGTGTGTATGCACTTGTGCGGACCGAAGCTCCGAGTCAGTCTGGTGACCACCCATCCTCCCCTGAGGCAGGTGCCGGACCTGGTCACCGAGGAGAAAGTCTTCCGGTGTCTCAGACTGACGACCGATTTCGTGCGCGCCCTCGGTATGACCGGCCCGGTGGGCGTGTGCGGCCTCAATCCCCACGCCGGGGAGTCCGGCACGATCGGCGACGAGGAGGGCCGGGTGATCGCCCCGGCCATCGAACGGGCCAAGGCCCAGGGGCTGGACGTTGTCGGGCCAATGCCCGCCGACACCATCTTCCACCGGGCCTACGAAGGCGAATTTCCGGCCGTGCTGGCCATGTACCACGACCAGGGTCTCGGACCGCTCAAGCTGGTCCACTTCGGACAGGCCGTGAACGTGACCCTGGGGCTGCCGTTCGTGCGCACCTCAGTGGACCACGGCACGGGCTTCGACCTGGTGGGCAAGGACACGGCGGACATGGGGAGCTTCCTGGCCGCCGTGGGGCTGGCCAGGCGCCTGGTGGCAAAGAGATATTAGTCGCTTCCAAAAGGCAACCCTTCCAGTATTCCCAGCCCCGCCTTCAAGCTGATCGACAGTCGCCAATCCCGCGCATCCATCAGCCGCTGCCGGACCTTGCCCGCGAATTCCCGGCATCCAGGTCGGCCGCCCAGCACTGCGTAACGCGACAGGCCTTCGGCCAGCCATTTAAGCCCCGACGTCCGTTCCGCTACGTCCGTAAGGAGCCCGCCGGAGCGCCCGGTCCATGCCCGGTTCACACGCTCGAAGATCATGTCCGAAGAATCTGGTTTGGCCCAGGCTTGGTCAGTGCTTGAGGCTATCCGAGCCGCGCGGACCCCGGCCCGATGGCCGAACACCTGGGTGGCCAGCACCATACCGCCTCCGAGGCGGTTCGCGCCGTGCATGCCCGTGGCGCACTCACCGCAGGCCAGGAGGCCGGGGATGCTGGTTTCAGCGTTACCGTCGATTACCGCTCCGCCGTTACTGGCGTGGGCCATGGGGGCCACGCGGAGTGCGCCGCCCTCCTTTCCGAGCAGGGTGACGGTTCCCGCGTGGTCCAGGGCGTCAGCCAGGGCCAGGTCCATGGCGGAGTCGTCCAAGCCGTAGCCATAGGGGCAGTGCTCGGCGCGCCGTGCGCACAGGGCCTGGAGTTCGGGAACGATTTCGTTGAGTAAGACCGGGGGGGCTGACGGCGTCGAGGAGGAATTCGAAGAGGGCGCCCAGCCGGGATTTTCGCGATCCGGACTCATCGCGTCCGGAAGGGCGAGCTTGTAGCCGCCCGACCCGAGGGCGGCGGGCTGCCAGAATTTCTTACCTGGGATAGTGCCCCACATGTACTGGAGGTAACCCAGGTTGGTCATTTCCGCCCCGGCTCTGGCCAGCAGGCCCTGGCCGTACCCGGGCACGCTCGGCCCGGCCATGGAGTGGGCGAAGAGTCGCCCCGGTCCACCCAGGGCCACGACCACGGCCTTGGCCTCCACCACGACCGGTTCTCCTCCGCTCGCCGGGACAAGGATGGCTCCAGCCGCGACCGGTCGCCTTCCAGGGGTGCCCGACGTATCCGTCGCCGCCGACAAAACGGCTGCCGCCTCCCACCCGGGCGCGAAGCGGCAGCCGAGCGCCACGAGGCGCTCCTGGAAGCGGTCGTGGGCGCGGGCCAGACCGGTGAACACGAAGGCCCGCCGGGAATGGGGAGAGAAACACGAGGAATGCGCGACCAGACTGCCTGCATCGTCGCGGACGAAAGGCAACCCGAGGGACACGAGGTCGCGCAGACGGGTCTCGCCCTCCTCGGCCTGAATGGCCAGGAGTTCCGGGGAAAGCCAAAGCTGCGGAATACGCTGGGATTCATTGAGGGCCAGAACTTCCCGCACGTAGTCCTCGCGGTCCTGGTCGGTCAGGCAGACGTGGATGCCCAGGGCATCGTTCATGTTGGCAAAGGAGGAACCGGAAGGGCCGGCGGCCAGGCTGGCCACCAGCACGGAGGCGTCTGGGCTGGTCTCGAGGCAGCTCAACGCGGCCCGCAGCCCGGCCAGACCGGCCCCCAGGACCAGGACGTCGACCGCTCCGGGGAGCATGGAGGAATTTATCCTTCCTTGCCCTGTTTCTTGAGGGCGAAGCTGAGCATCTTGCGCGCTTCATGGAAGTTGGGGTCAAGCTTCAGGGCCAGTTTCGCGGCCCTCTCGACCTTTTCGTACTTCTGCCAGTCGATGTAAAGTCGGCCCAGGTTGAAATAGAGGTTGGGGTCTTCCTTGGCGTAGTTGACAGCCCGCATGAAGTATTTTTCGCCCACGTCGAACTTTCCGAGCTTGCGCAGCACGATGCCGATGCGGTTGTAGAGGTGCAATTGATCGGGTGACAGGCCCAGGGCCTCGTCCAGGTACTTGAAGGCGTCCTCGTAGAGTTCGGCCTGCATGAACAGCTCGGCCACCTCGGCGCGCAGATCAGAATCGTTGGGGAACTCCCGGACCAGGCTGCTCAGGCACTTGCGTGCCGGGTCGATTTTTTTTTCCTCCAGGAGTTGCTTGCCCTTCAGAAGACCCTCAGCGCGGCGTTTCTGGCGGCCCTCGATCTGATCCTTGGCGTCGTCGACGGTGTTGGCCTGCAATTCGTGCAGGAGTTCGCGTATGGTGTCGAGAAGGGCCTTCTCCTCACCGGCGGTGTAGGGGATGACCAGCGGGTAGAGTTGCCGGAGTTCTTTGTTGTTGTTGAGCTGGTAGACGGCCTGCTCGATGAGCCTGGCGAACTCGTCCCGCTCGGCCTTCATGAGCTGGGCCTTGAGCATGGCCATTACCGCCTCGTACAGGGCGTTAACCGCCGGAAGCGGCTTTCCCTGTTTGAGGTAGGTGTTCACCTGGGTGATCTGTTTCCGGGCCTTAGTGAGTTCGGCGGACATCCATCACCTCTTACGTGCCGCGTCCAAGACGAACGCCGTGCATCTGCTGCACGAAAAACACTCGTCTTTCTGATATCATTTATGAAAAACAAGTCCATGTTTTTCGTGGCCTTGAAACCCTGGCGGTTCCCAGGATACGCCGGGTTACCCATGGATATCCAGGAAGATCCGGGAATGCCCAGGTAAGCCACGGGATACCCGGGAAAACACCGGGAAGTTCAGGGACGTACGCGGCTAGCGACCGAGTTCCCGGCGAAGCATTTCCCGATAACGTTTGAAGAAGGACCGGCTGTCGTGGGGACCGGGGCCTGCCTCGGGATGGTACTGTATGGCGATGATGGGCTTCTTGGTGTGGGCGAAGCCTTCAAGGGTGTTGTCGTTCAGGTTGACGTGGGTCATCTCCACGTTCGTGAGGGTGTTTATGTCCACGCAGAAGCCGTGGTTCTGGGAGGATATCTCGATGTGCCCGGTGGCCAGTTCCTTCACCGGATGGTTCAGGCCGTGGTGGCCGAACTTGAGCTTGTAGGTCTTGCCGCCAAGGGCCAGGCCAAGCAGTTGGTGGCCCAGGCAGATGCCCGCCGTGGGATAGTGTTCCACCAGGATGCTGGTGGCCTGGACCATGTCTGTGAGCGCCGCCGGGTCGCCGGGACCGCTGGAGAGGAAAATGGATTCGGGATTCAATTTTTTTACCTGCTCGGCGGTGAAGAAGGCGGGGACCACCAGGAGGTCCAGCCCCTGGGCCACAAGCAGACGCAGGATGTTCCACTTGATGCCGCAGTCGAAAGCCACCACCCTCGGACCCGTGCCCGGCCAATCATAGGATCCGTCGGGGTTCAGGATCACCGTCCTGGGAGTGTTGCCGTCCCAGACGTAGGGCTCCCTGGGGGTGACCGCGGCGGCCAGGCCCAGGCCTTCCATGGAGGGCAGTTCGCGGGCTTGCCTGACCAGGTCGGCAGGGTCCTGGCACTCGGTGGAGATGATGCCGCGCTGGGCGCCGTGCAGGCGGAGGTGACGGGTCAGGGCGCGGGTGTCGATGCCCTCGATGCCCACCACGCCGTGGCGGGTCAGGTAGTCTGGGAGGGACTCCGTGGCCCGCCAGTTGGAGGGCTGCTTGCAACACTCCTTGACGATGAAGGCCTCGACGCGGATGCGGTCGGATTCCACGTCGTCCAGGTTGACGCCGTAGTTGCCGATGTGCGGGTAGGTCATGCACACCATCTGGCCGACGTACGAAGGGTCGGTGAGGACCTCCTGGTAGCCGGTCATGCCGGTGTTGAAGATCACCTCTCCTCCGGCGCGGCCGGAACCGGTGAACGACGCGCCTTCGAACCAGGTGCCGTCTTCAAGGGCGAGAAAAGCTTTCATCGAAACTCCAGAAGGCCGGGCGAGCGGCCGTGAAATGGCGGGACTAGGGAGCCGGTTCGGCTCTGTACAACGCCCGAGGGCGGTTCGTCCAGTCCCGAATGCCCGGCTCCGACCGGGCGCGGCGTCATGGCTTCCCGGCCAGGCTCAGCTCGATCAGCCGGGCCACCAGCCCGGTGAAATCGAGTCCCATGGCGGCGGCCGCCCGAGGGAGCAGACTGGTAGCGGTCATGCCCGGCAAAGTGTTTACCTCCAGGAGCACCGGCGTGTCGCCGTCGAGGATGAAATCGGCCCGGCTGTAGCCGGAAAGCCCGAGAAGGTGGTGCGCCTTGAGCGCTGCTCCGCACACCTTCCCGAGGACCGCCTCCGGCAGCGGGGCAGGGCAGATCTCATCGGCGGCGTCCTTCACGTACTTGCTCGCATAGTCGAAGAACACTCCGGCCTTGGGCTTTATGAGGATGGGCGGCAGCGCCTCGTCGCCGAGCACGGCGCAGGTGACCTCCAACCCCGACAGGGCCGGTTCCGCCAGCACCTCGCGGCCACAGGCAAAGGCTGCATCCAAGGCGCCGGGCAGCTCAGGCGTGTCGCGTACCAAACTCATGCCCAGGCTCGATCCTCCGGTGTTGGGCTTGAGGAATACGGGCAGGCCGAAGGCGGGCTGCCACCCTGGTGCGGGCCTTTCCACCAGGAACTCCCAGTCGGCGGTGGCCAGGCCGCCGGCCCGGAAGACCTGCTTGGACGCGGCCTTGTTGAGGGCCAGGAACGACGCCCGAGGGCCGCTTCCCTGGTAAGGGCATCCGGCGCAGTCCAGAAGCGCTTGGATGAGCCCGTCCTCTCCGGGGGAGCCATGCAGGTTCAGGAAAGCAAAATCGTGCCCGCGCGCGGCCCCGATGATAGAATCGAACTCGGTGAGGGGGTCGAGGGGGGTGACCTGGTGTCCCAGGTTCGTCAGGGCCGCCGCGATCTGGTTCGCCCCGTTCAGGGAGACTTCACGCTCGCTCGACCAGCCGCCCGCTATCAAAAGAATCTTCATGAAGGTTCATCCCGAGGGTTTGGGACAGCGCGGTCTCGATGGCCTCCGCCTGGTGCCTGGACTCCGTGATCCGGTCGCGGATGTACTGCGTGCTGCCGTAGCGGGAGTAGAGGTCCTCGAAGCGCTCGTCAAGGGTGACCACGGTATCGTGGCGGACGCGCTTGTCGCTGTATATGATGGCCATGGGTAGGAAATAGGCGCGCACGTCCACGGTCCAGGGCCAATGGACATGGTGGACGATGCCCATAGCCAGGAGGGGGTTGCCGGTCGCTTCCCGCATCCAGGCCCCGCCAAGCTGGCTGTGGTTGCCGCCGTGGCGGATGGTGTAGGTCTTGGCGATGTCGTGCAGCAAGGCCGAGGCCCGGGTGAGCTGCACGTCCACGTCGATTCCGGCGCGCGCGGCGGCCAGGGCCAGGGAGGTGGCCGCCCGGGCCACGGCCAGACTGTGCTCGCGGATGTGCGGGAGCATACCGTGGGTTTCCCAGAGGTCGAAGCAGTGCCGGTCGGTAGGCGCAGCCGTCAAGCTCCCGGGGCTCGGCAGCCTGGGAGGGGCAAGCGAGGCGAGCGGCCGCCAGGGAGGGGTCGGGGGGGGCTGCCCTGCTGCCATCACATCTGGTCGCGGCAGTGCCTGGTGGCGAATTCCAGACCCTTCTTGGCCGGTTCAAGGTCGGGGTCGATCTTAAGGACGCGGTGCAGGGACTCCTGGGCTTTCACCCAGTTGCCGGAATCGATGTACACCCGGGCCAGGTTGAACAGGTAACTGACGTTATCCTTGTCCACCTCAAGCGCCGCTAGGTAGGCTTGCTCGGCCTGGTCGAATTTCTTGATCTTGCGGAAGGCCACACCCATCATAGACAGGCTCTTGTGGTCCTTAGGGTTCGCGGCCAGGGCTTTCTCGAAGAAGGTGATGCACTCGATATGATTGATGTCGAAGAGGATTTTTCCAATCTCGGCATAGAGTTCAGGGTCGTTCGGGAAGTCGTCGCAGAGTCTCTTGAAGTGCTGGATGGCCCCGTCGAAGTACTTCTGTTGCAGAAGCTGCTTGCCCTTTTCCAGGCGGTCCGTCCTGGACTGGAGGCGGACTTCCTCCTGTTTCTCGCCCTTCTGGAGCTGGCGCTCCCGGAGGAGTTCAGGCAATGCCCGCAGTTTGGCCAGGACCTCAAGTTCCTTTTTCGGCTCGTATTCCAGGGGCTCCTTGCTGACTTCTTTCACCAGGGGGTCCAGGCTGATGAGGTGGATGGCCTTGGTGAGGAGTTCCTGGAATTCCTTCTTTTCCTGCTTAATGAGAATGTTGTTGTGCTTGACGTAGGCCACCAGGCCGAAGGTCGCGGCTTTGATGGCGTTCTCGACCTTCCCGTCCTTGAGTATGACGACGATGTTGAGCAGGTGCTTGCGGGCCTGGTTGACCACTTCCGCTGGCGAATTCTCTGGCATGTGAAGGCGCTCGAAAATGAATGGGTGGTTGGTGAATATCTAAATGCGATTGTATGTTTACATGCTCAAGATTTATTGGCAAGTGGTTTCTTTCTGGCCTGGTCCACAGTCTTGACTTAGCCCCCGTTCCCCACCATATTCCCGCAATAATTTCGCGGCGCAATCCTGTCCGCCGCGGTTCCTTTCCCTCGGGAGGACCCCCATCATGTGCCTAGCCGTTCCCATGGAAGTCAAACACATCGAAGGCGACGTGGCCGACGTCGAGATCGGCGGCGTGCGCAAGCAGATCCGCCTGGACCTCATCGGAGACAAACCTCAGGTGGGTGAATTCGTCATCATCCATGCCGGGTTCGCCATCCGCATCCTCAACCGCGAAGAGGCCATGGAGACCATCAAGATTTTCCAGGACGGGTGGAACCTTGAACTCATCTGAGGCCCTGCGCGATCCCGAGCTCTGCCGTGGTGTGCTCGGGCGGATCGAAGAGGCCATGCACGGCCAAAGCCTGCGCTTCATGGAGGTCTGCGGCACCCACACGGTGGCCCTGTTCCGAAGCGGGGTCCATTCGCTCCTGCCCAAGTCCGTGGTGCACCTGACCGGCCCGGGCTGCCCGGTGTGCGTCACCCACGAATCCGAGGTGGCTGCTTATCTGGAACTGGCCGAACGCAGCGACGTAATCATCGCCACCTTTGGCGACCTCATGCGCGTGCCCGGACCGGGCGGGGCCAGCCTCAAGAAGGCCCAGGCCGAGGGGGCGCGCGTGGAGGTGGTCTATTCTCCCATTGACGCCCTCGAAGTGGCGGGGAAGCACCCGGGCGACAAGGTGGTCTTCCTGGGCATCGGCTTCGAGACCACCGCCCCCACCGTGGCGGCCACGGTGCGGGTGGCCAGGGACCGGGGACTGGCCAACTTTTTCGTCATGCCCTTCCACAAGCTGGTTCCCCCGGCCATTGACGCACTGCTCTCCGATCCGGCCATGTGCATCGAGGGTTTCATGCTGCCCGGGCACGTCTCGGCCATCATCGGCCTCGAACCGTACAGGCCGCTGGCCGAGAAATACGGCATTCCATCCGTGGTGGCCGGTTTCGAGCCTCTGGACCTCCTGCAGGCCATTTTGCTCATGGCCGAGATGAAGCGTCAGGGCAAACCCCGGGTGGTCAACAACTACAAACGCGTGGTGGCTGACGAGGGCAACCCCAAGGCCCGGGCCGTCCTCTACGAGGTGTACCAGCCGGGCGACGCTCTGTGGCGCGGCATCGGCACCATACCCGGCAGCGGTCTGGTGTTCTCCGAGGCCTACAAGGCCTTCGACGCCTTCGAGGCCCTTAACGTCACCCTCAAGGAGTCCAAACCCCTGCCCGGCTGCCGTTGCGGCGAGGTGCTCAAGGGCATCATGCCCCCAAGCGAGTGCCCGCTCTTCGCCAAGGCCTGCACCCCGGCCACGCCGGTGGGCCCGTGCATGGTCTCCACCGAGGGCAGTTGCGCGGCCTACCATAAATATCAACTCGACCTTTCACCCGGGCACTAGGGAAATCAATGGGCAAGAAGCTCCTTCTGGATCAGGGCAGCGGCGGTCTGGCCTCGCATCGTCTGGTGGCGGACGTGTTTTTCCGCCATCTCGGCAACACCATTCTGGCCCGCATGGACGACGCGGCTTTGATCAGGCCCAAGGGGCCCCTGGCGGTAAGCACCGACAGCTTCACCGTGGACCCCATCTTTTTTCCCGGAGGCGACATCGGCAGCCTGTCCGTGCACGGCACTGTCAACGACGTGGCCATGCTTGGGGCCAGGCCCCTGTACCTCACTTGCGGGTTCATCCTGGAGGAGGGCTTCGACCTGGACGACCTGGAGCGCATTGTAGCATCCATGGCGATGGCCGCTAAAAAAGCCGGGGTGAAGGTGATCGCCGGGGACACCAAGGTGGTGCCCCGGGGCGCGGCGGACAAGATTTTCATCAACACCACCGGCATCGGCGAAGTGGTGGTTTCCCCCGCTCCCAGCGGGCACCGGGCCCGGCCCGGCGACGTGGTCATCGTCAGCGGCAGCATCGGCGACCATGGCCTGACCGTTCTGTCGCAGCGCCAGGGCCTGTCCTTCGAGGCTCCCGTGCATAGCGACTGCGCCTCGCTCAACCACCTGACCCTCAAGCTGGTCAAGGGGCTGCCTGCGGTGCACGTGCTGCGCGACCCCACCCGCGGCGGGCTGGCCACCACCGTGAACGAGATCGCCCTGCAGTCCGGGGTGGGGGTCACCCTGGAGGAAACCACCATCTTGGTGAAACCCGTGGTGGCCGCTGGATGCGAGATTCTGGGCCTCGATCCGCTGTACCTGGCCAACGAGGGCAAGATCATCTGCATTCTGCCCGAGAAGCACGCGGCCAAGGCCTTGACCATCATGCGCCGCGATCCCCTGGGGCGCGAGGCGAGGGTGATCGGCCGGGTGACGGCGGAAAACCCCGGCAAGGTGGTGATGCGCACCGGGCTTGGGGGGCATAGGCTCATGGGGATGCTCGAAGGGGAGCAGTTGCCGAGGATTTGTTGATTGCGCGCCGGGCAACCGGACGTTTGTTTAAACCCCCCACCGCCAAAAGCCCGGCGGCGCTCCCGCGCCCCGGGCTTTTTTGACGCCCTGTGAGTGTAACCCGGGAAGCGTTGAAAACATCTAACCCATATACATCGTTACATATATCCACAGTGGCAGGATGCTTGCTAAGTCCCTGCGGACAACCAGATTAAGCAAACCGGCCCGGCCGGAAATTCAAGGAGGAGCCATGCTGTCGCTTTTCACCGGCGCTCCGCGCCAGACCAAGGACCCGAACGAGGAACTCAAGCGTGGTCAGCGCCTCCAGCATGCCAAGGACATGTTTTATTCAGGCAAGTTCCCCATGGTCACCACCCCGAACATGAAGGGCAGGCCCATCAAGAAGGTACTGGGCCTGGTTCACGGGCGGGGCTACGACGCCGAATGCGCCCTGTTTTCGCTGGCGGCGTCGTCCATGGAGATCGGTGCGGACGCCGTCATCGGCTATCGGGAATCCGTGGCCTTCCATCCCGACGGGTCGAAGTTCTTCTCCTGCTACGGCACTGCCGTGATCCTGGAGAAGGTCAGCGCTTCCAAGGCGGCCCGGCGGGCCCTCTCCCAGTAGGGCGACCCCAAGGCCAGCTCCGCCAGGACGGGGCAAATGCGAACATACCAGCTGAGGGCCGGACGCCTGTCCGGCCATTTCCCTTGTTTCATCCAGTCCCACCCCACTGAAAATCCTTGGCGTGCGCGGGGAAATTAGTTAGTTCTCAAGAGTGTGTACTTCCGGGCGCGTTGATCCACCCGAACAAAGCATGCTACCTATGTTTATGCACAATGACCAAGCGGTTATTCTTGTAGTCGACGATGAGACTCCTGTCAGGCTGAGCTTGGCTGCGTACCTTGAAGACGAGGGATTCGTCGTGCGCACGGCCGAGTCCGCCGAACAGGCCCTGGAGACCTTGGAGGCCGCGGACGAGCCGCCCCCGAATCTGGCCGTGGTGGACCTGCGTCTGCCGGGAATGGACGGAGCCGCGCTCATCCTCGAGCTGGCCAAGCGCCACCCGGGCATGAAGTTCCTTATCCACACCGGTTCCACGAAGTTCAGCCTCTCCGAGGATCTCAAGTCGGCCGGGGTCGATGACAGTCAGGTGTTCTTCAAACCAGTGCTGGACATGGGCGACATGGCCTCCAAAATCATCCGCATGCTCGAAGGATAACCGCCCATGCCCCAAGACCCAGTGGCGACGGTCCTGACCATCGACGACGAGGAGGTCATCCGGCGTTCTTTCCAGGCTTACCTGGAGGACAGCGGTTTCCGGGTCCTCCAGGCGAACAACGGACGTGTCGGCCTCGATGTCTATCGTGAACACCGTCCGGACATCATCCTGGTGGACCTGCGCATGCCGGAGATGGACGGTCTGGAAGTGCTGGCCACGGTGGTGAAGGAGTCGCCCGAGTTGCCCATCATCGTGGTGTCGGGCACGGGCATGATCCAGGACGCCATTGAAGCCCTGCGCTTGGGGGCTTGGGATTACGTTCTCAAGCCCGTAGAGGACCTGGGCATCCTGGAGCACTCCGTGCGCAGAGCCCTGGAGCGGTCCAGGCTCATGACCGAGAACAAGGCCTACCGGGAGAACCTGGAGAATCTGGTCCGCTGCCGCACAATCGAACTGAGCGACCGCACCCGCCAGTTGGAAGAGTCCAATCTGCGCCTCCAGAACGAAATCGAGGAACGAAAGACCGCTGAAGCCAAGTACCGTTCCATCTTCGATCACGCCATCGAGGGCATTTTCCAGGTGGACTATCAGGGCAAGCTGGTCAGCGCCAACCCGGCCATGGCCAGGATTCTGGGCCACCAGTCCTCGGGAGACCTCCTGGACAACGCTGGGGATTTCTGCGTGAGGATGTGCGGCGATTCGGTCAACAGGGAGAAATTCTTCCGGGTGCTCGAAGACCACGGCGCCGTGCAGGGCTTCGAGGTTCAGACCTTCCGCACGGACGGCAAGCCGCTCTGGGGATCGGTCAACGCGCATCTGGTCCCAGGCAGGATCGGGGAGGCCATCCGCTTCGAGGGTACCCTCGAGGATATCAGCGACCGTAAGCGCTTCGAGGAGCAACTGCTCCACCAGTCGCTGCACGACGCCCTGACCGGGCTGCCCAACCGTGCCCTGTTCTCGGACCGCCTCTCGCAATCCATCTCGCGCAGCTCCCGTCAGAACAGCTTTTTCGCCCTGCTCTATCTGGACGTGGACCGCTTCAAGGTCATCAACGACAGCCTGGGCCACGCCCAGGGAGACCAGTTCCTTGTCAGGCTGGCCGAGCGCCTGCGTTCCTGCACCCGCGAGGCCGACACCCTGGCCCGCTTGGGCGGGGACGAGTTCGCCGTCATCTCCGAACAGGTTCGCAACCTCTCCGGGGCCATCGGGGTGGCCGAGCGCATCCTGGAAGAAATGCGCGAGCCCTTCGTTATCGATACTCACGAGATCTACTGCACCGTGTCCATCGGCATCATCTGCTGCACCGGCTTCTGCGGCACGGCGGAGGAGGTCCTGCGCGACGCCGACCTGACCATGTACCGCGCCAAGAGCAACGGCAAGGCCCGCTACGAGATATTCGACAACGCCCTCCAGGAGCAGACCATCCAACTGCTCACCATGGAGACCGAATTCCGCCGCGCACTGACCCGAGGGGAGTTCGAACTGCACTACCAGCCCATTGTGGACGTGGACTCCAGCGAGGTGATCACCCTGGAGGCCCTGGTGCGGTGGAGGCATCCGGATCGCGGCCTCATCCCTCCTCTGGATTTCATCCCCCTGGCCGAGGAGAACGGGCTCATCGTGCCCCTGGGCTGGTGGGTGATCGAGGAGTCCTGCCGCCAACTGGCCCTGTTCCAGGCCCACTTCCCCAAGCCCGTGCCCCTGTCCATGAGTGTGAACATTTCCGCCAAGCAGTTCGCCGAAGCCAACCTGGGCCAGAAACTGGAGACCCTACTTTCCCACTCCAGCATCGCTCCCGGCAGCCTGGAGCTGGAAATCACCGAGAGCGTCATCATGGACCGGGGCGAGGCTGCCATCGGGCAGTTGGAGGAACTCAAGGCTCTGGGGATCAAGCTGTTCGTGGACGACTTCGGCACCGGCTATTCCTCGCTCTCCTACCTGCACCGCTTCCCCATCGACATGCTCAAGATCGACCGGTCCTTCATCCGGGAAATCGACGCCACGGGCGGGCACGCCGAAATCGTGCGGGCCATCGTGGGGCTCGGGCGAAACCTGGGGATGGGCCTCATTGCCGAGGGCGTCGAGACCGAGGCCCAGTTGGCCGTGATCCGTACGCTGGGCTGCCAGTTGGCCCAAGGGTTCCTTTTTTCCAAGCCCGTCCCGGCGGCCGAGATCGAGGAATACCTGGCCAAGCAGATAGAGTGCCAGCCCTGAACCGGGGCGGTCCGTCGGTTTCGTGCGGCGAAACAAGCAAAAAAGCCCCTGGATGGAAAACCATCCAGGGGCTTTTCTCGATTTGAAGATGACGCCGGTCAGTCCGGGTGGTCGGAGATCGGCGCGAAGCGGAAAGGGTGTCCCAGGGTTGGGCCGTTCAGCCGCCGGAAGCGATTTATTCATCGCAATGAGTCTTCGATTGCCGGCAGGGAACAGCCGGCCTCGGTCTTCAATTCCTCGATGATGCGGCGCAGCTCGTTGGCCTGTCCCACCAGTCCGCGGATGGCTTCGGCGGCATTCTCCACGCTTTTCAAGGTCTGGTTGGTGAGGCCGCTCACGGACTCCAAGGACTTGTTGATCTCATCCGAGGCCGAGGACTGTTCCTCAGCGGCTGCGGCGATGCTCTGGATCTGTTCGGCGGAGGTTTGCGCGCCGGAGACGAGTTCATTGAGGACCCCCCCGGACTGGTCGGCCAGATTACCGGCGAGCCCGATGGTCTCGATGGCCCGGTCGGTGTTGCTGATGCTGTCCTGGGCTGATTTCTGGATGGCGTTGATGCTTACGGTGACCTCCGTGGTGGCGGTCATGGTCTTTTCGGCCAGTTTGCGCACCTCGTCGGCCACCACGGCGAAACCGCGCCCTGCGTCGCCGGCGCGAGCGGCCTCGATGGCGGCGTTCAAGGCCAGGAGGTTGGTCTGGTCGGCGATGTCGGAGATCACCGTGAGGATACGGTTGATGTCCTGGGAGCGCTTGCCCAGTTCGTCCATGTTGCCCTTGAGGGCCTTGGCCTGGTCACCCACTTGGCGCATTGCCTGGATGGAGTCGTCCACCACCTTGCGGCCTTCCAGGGCCTTGCGCTTGGCCTGTTCGGCCTGGGCCGAGGCGGAGGAGGCGTTGCGGGCCACGTCCATGACCGCGTCGGCCATCTGGTCCATGTTGGTGGCGGTCACCCGGATCCGGTCGCTCTGCTCGTCGGAACGGTTGTTGATCTCCTCGGCCTGACCGGAGATGGCCTCGGTGGCGGAGCCGATGTGGTCGACGATTGATTCCAGGCGGCTCGCCGCCAATGCCATGCCGTCGCAACGGGCCGCTTCGGCGTGGCTCATGGCCTGTTCGGCCAGGCCCCTGGCCTCCTCGGCGGCCTGGGCCTTCAGCTCGGCGTCCCGGGTTTTGGCCTCTATGTCCTTGATGTTGGCACGCAGGGTGTCCACCATGGTGTTCAGGGCGGCCTGCATGTGTGCGGCCTCGTCGGAGCCCTGGGCGTCAAGCAGGATGTCCAGGTCGCCCTTGGCACAGCGCGCGGCGGCGTCGGTGGCCTGGCGGATGGGGCCGGTTATGGTGGAGATGATCAGGGCGCACAGCCCGATAAGCAGCACCAGGCCGATGCCGATGCCGCTGAATATCCGGGTGAGGATAGTGCGGATACGATCCTCGCTGTCGCTGCGTATCGCGGCCTTCTCCTTTTCCACATTGTCGATGTAAACTCCGGTGCCGATCCAGAAGTTGGTGCTGGGGATCATGGTGGCGTAAGCGAGCTTGGGCTGGTCGCCCTGGCCGGGTTTGGGGAAAACGTACTCCAAGAATCCGCCACCCGCTTTGGCTTTATCCCGGAGTTCCCTGACGAAATAGACTCCGTTGACATCCCTGGTTTCGCCCAGGTCCTTGCCCTGGGCCTCCTTTTTAATGGGGAGGGCCACGTTGGTGGTGTCTTCATAAACGAAAAAATAGCCGGATTTGTCGTCTTCGAAGCGGATGGGGTCCACCATCTTTCTGATCAGTTCAATTCGCTTGGCCGGGTCCTTTTCATCCTTTACGATCTCGCCGATGCTCATGGCCATGGAGTTCGCGGCCACGGCCAGCTTTTCCTTCTGTCCGGCCATCATGACGTCCTGGGCGGCCAGGACGTTGCGGTCCAGCACCTGCTTAAGCCCCAGATAGAAAGTGGTGACCATCCCGCCGATGAACAGGGAGAACAGGATGAGCAGCAAAGCGAAGCGCCAGGAGATGGAGAAACGGCGGAAGAACGTGGAAAACGAGCTGGAACGGACGGCGGACGCGGCCATGTGAAGACCCTCCTTGCAGGCTGCGGTATGGAGGACTGAACGAACTCTTTTTCTCAATCACACGCATCCAGGATGCGTAACGCCAGATTGGGGGGTCCCGAACGGGACCCCCCGGTGGGCTGGGTGAAGCAGGGTGTTAGCCGGGCAGCATCCACTTGAGCGGATAGGCCATGAGCATGGTCAGCGTACAGATGAAGAGCAGCATGGCCAGAGAGTGCCCCAGGGTGAAGCGGAAGAGGTCGCCGTCTTTGCCGTGAAGGCCGGTTGCGGCTACGCCCACTGCGATGGATTGGGGCGAGATCATTTTGCCGGTGACGCCGCCGGAGGAGTTGGCGGCCACGCACAGGTTGGGGTCCACGCCGATGGCCTGGGCCGTAGTCTTTTGCAGGTTGCCGAAAAGGGCGTTGGAGGATGTGTCCGAACCGGTCAGGAACACGCCCAGCCAGCCCAGGATCGGGGCGAAGAACGGGAACTTGGAGCCTGTGGCGGCCAGGGCCAGGCCGATGGAGCTGGACAGACCGGAGTAGTTCATGATCATGGCCAGGCCGAGGATCAGGGTGATGGTCAGGATAGGCCAGCGCAGCTGATGGATGGTGCGGAAGAAGCAGGCGAAGGCCTTGCCGTAGCCGTAATTGGGCATGAAGAGCACCGAGATCAGACCGGCGAGGAACACGGCGGTGCCGGCGGCGGACAGGAGGTTCAGGTTGTACATCGCGGGGTACGGGGTGGGCTTGGCCACGATGGGGGCCACCTTGTTGATCACGTTGTGCAGGCCGGGCCAGGCGAAGCCCTTGGTGGCCAGATCGCCGATGACGATGTTCAGGTAGTTCTTCACCGGACCGAGGCCCCACAGAAGGACCACGATGGCCAGGATGATGAAGGGCAGCCAGGATCGGAGGACTTCACCGGCGGAGTAGTTACAGACGGCCGGGCCGGTGGGCTTGGGCTCGTCAGGAAAATGAAAGATGGTCTTGGGCTTCCATACGCGCAGGAAGAGGCCCAATCCGACGATGGTAGTCAGGGCTGAGATGATGTCGGGCAGGGCCGGACCGTGGAAGTTGGAGATTATAAACTGCGGGATGGCGAAGCAGAAGCCGGCGACCAACAGGGCAGGCAGTACTTCCAGGGAGCGCTTGAACCCGCACATGGTCACGGACAGCCACAAGGGCACGATGACGGACAGGAAGGGCAGCTGCCGGCCGACGATGGAGGAGATGTGCAGCTCGTTCAGACTGGTCACCTGGGCGGCCACGGTGATCGGGATGCCGATGGCGCCGAAGGCCACGGGAGCGGTGTTGGCGATCAGGCACAGGCCGGCGGCGTACAGGGGGTTGAAGCCCAGGCCGGCCAGCATGGCGGCGGTGATGGCCACCGGGGTGCCGAATCCCGCGGTTCCCTCAAGGAAAGCGCCGAAGGCGAAGCCGATGAACACGGCCTGGAGGCGGCGGTCGTCGGTGATACAGGCCAGTGAGCTCTTGATGATCTCGAACTCGCCGGACTCCACGGTCATGTTGTAGACCCAGATGGCGGTGACGACGATCCAGACGATGGGGAAGAGACCGAACAGACCACCGTAGCAAAGTGTGCTGACCGCTGTTTCGACGGGCATCTGCCAGACCAGGATGGCCAGCACGGTGGCCACCAGGGTGGCGGCGCCGGCCGCCACGTACCCCTTGGTGCGTTTCACGGCCAAGAGGTAGAACAGGACATAAAGCGGGATGCCCGCCACCAGGGCGGAAAGCCACTGTTTGCCGAGAGGGTCGTAAATTTGATCGAACGCCATTCCATCCTCCTTTCGGGTTATTACCCAATGCTTTGGGCGTACAGCTCCACGGGGTGCTTGACGGCGATACGGTCGCCGGCCTTGGACAACATGTCCGCGATCTGCATCATGCAGGCCGGACATCCGGCCGTGACGATATCCGCACCCGTGGCCGCGATGCTGTCACGCTTCTTCTTTCCGATCTTGGCGGATAGGGAATAGTGCTGGAGGTTGAACGATCCGCCGCACCCGCAGCAGACGTCAGCCCCATCCATCTCCACCACTTGCAACCGCGGATTGGCCTTGAGCAAGGTCCTCACCTGCCCGGACACCCCCAAGGTTTTCTTGAGGTGACAGGGATCGTGGACCGTGACCTTCGAAGCGCCGGCCGCCGGTTCGACCATGGAAACGCCCAGCTTCTCGACGATGAAGGCGTTTATGTCCATGGCCTTGCCGGCGAGCATCTCGATCTGGCCGCGCTGTGCCTGGGAGAACCCTGTACCCATGAGCGGCCACACGTGGTGGAACGCCGCGGTGCAGGTGGCGCATGGGGTGACGATGTAGTCGAAGTCACCCTTGCCAAAGCAGGCCAGGTTCATCCGCACTAGGTCCTCGAAGCTCACCATGTCGCCCGAGGCTAGGGATGGGACTCCGCAACAGACCTGCGCGGTGGGCATGTACACGCCCACGCCGTGATGCCTGAACACCTTCAACATGGCCTGGCCCACGCTGGTGAACATCTTGTCCACCATGCAGCCATAGAACAGGGCCACCTTCAGGCCGCTCGCGCCCGGTGCGGTGTTCAGATCGCCGATGCTCCGAAGCGGCTTGTCCGCCAGGGAGAGCAGGTGGCGATCTCCCAGAAGCGGCGACAGCAGCTTGGAACAGGATGACCCGATGATGTCGTTCACCGGGGTGGTGAAAAAACCCTGGAACTTGGTGCCCAGGGCCAAAAGGTTGTTGAACAGTTTGGGGTTGGAGAGCATGCCCCGGAAAATGGCCTTCTTCATGGGGGACAGCCCGATGTAGGCGGTTATGATGGCCCGGGCCTTGAAGAAGATGTCCACCACCTTCACGCCCGAGGGGCAGGCCGCCTGGCAAGAGCCGCACAGCAGGCATTTGTCCAGGCGTTCCTTCACGGCCTTGGGGTCCTTAATCATCTCGTGGCCCAGGAATTCCAGCAGGGCGATCTTGCCCCGGGCCACGTCGGCCTCCCGCCCGGTCTCGGCGAAAACCGGGCACACGCTCTGGCACATGCCGCAACGCATGCAGTTGACCAACTGGTCGTCCAGCTCGCCCAGCATTTTGAGCATCAGGTTGAGGTCGGCCATGTCCCTAGTCCCCCAGAATCTTGGCGGGATTCAGGATGTTGTTGGGGTCCACGGCGGCCTTGATGCGTTTGGAGAACAGCACGCTGGCCCGGTTGGTTTCCTTCTCCATGTAGCGCGACTTGGCCAAGCCGATACCGTGCTCGCCGGAGAGGGTGCCGCCAAGGGCCAGGGCGGCTTCGAAGATGGCGTCCACGCCCTGCTCCACGCGGTGGAACTCCTCCTTATCCCGGCGGTCGCAGAGGATGGTGGGGTGCAGGTTGCCGTCGCCGGCATGGCCGAAGGTGCCTATGGTCAGCTTGTAGTCCCTGGCGATCCTGTCCAGGGCTTCCATCATGGCCGGAATCTTGGAGCGGGGCACGGTGGCGTCCTCCAGCACGGTGGTCGGACGAAGCCGGGCCAGGGAAGAAAGGGCGGCCCGACGGGCCTCCCAGACCTTGTTGCGCTCCTCGGCGTTCTTGGCCACCTGGATGCGTGTGCAGCCGTTCATCTTGCAGATGGCCTCCACCTTTTCGGCCTCCTCGGCCACCTGGGCGGGGTGGCCGTCCACTTCGATGAGCAGGAGCGACCCGGCGTCGGTGGGCAGGCCGGCCTTGGCGAAGCCCTCCACGGCCCCGATGGTGAAATTGTCCATGAACTCCAGGGTGCAGGGTACGACCTTGGCGGCGATGATGGCCGACACCGAGCGCGAGGCGGTCATCAAGTCCGGGAAGACGGCCATCATGGATTTGGCCGACTGGGGCGGGGGGATGAGCTTCAGGATGAACTCGGTCATCACCGCCAGGGTGCCCTCGGAGGCCACCATGAGCTGGGGGATGTTCAGGCCGGTGACGCACTTGACGGTGCGGGAGCCGGACTTGCAGTAATTGCCTTCCACATCGAAGAAGTTGACCCCCATGACGTAGTCCTTGGTGACGCCGTACTTCAGGCCGCGCAGGCCTCCGGCGTTCTCGGCCACGTTGCCGCCCAGGGTGGAGGCCGCCTGCGAACCGGGGTCCGGGGGATAGAACAGGCCCTTGGCGGCTACGGCGGCGGCGAACTTGGCGGTGATGACGCCGGTCTGGACCACGGCGTACATGTCTTCCTCGTTTATCTCGATGATCCGATTCAGGGCATTGGTCAGCATGACCAGGCCGCCCTTGCTGGGGATGGTGCCGCCGGAAAGGTTGGTACCCGCGCCGCGCACGGTGATGGGCAGGCCGTTGTCGTTGCAGATCTTCACGATCCTGCCCACCATCTCCATCTCGGTCGGGCGAACCACCAGCGAGGGGAGCACGGGTGTGAGCACGGCCGCGTCGTACGAGTAAGAGTGCATGTCGGCCTCGGCGTCCATGACGTTGTCGTCGCCGACCACGCTGGCGAAGGCCTGCTTGAGGGTTTGGCTGACCATACTGGTTTCTCTCCCGGTCTGATCGAATGATTTTTATGGCTCCTCCCAGGTCTTGGAGGAGGGTGAACGACAGGCCTTAAACAACTATCGTGCCAAGGCTTAAGGCGTGAATAATTCGATTTATTTCAAGGTGTTGCTTAGATAGCTGAAAAGAGGCGAGAACAAAGTCCAGAATGCCGGAATCAAGCGTATGCCATGGGAAACCATAGGATTGGCGACAATTTCGTAGCAATTGGGAGACGGGGTGGAGGTGTCCGGTATTTCGGATGGTTACGAGCGTTCCGAAATATCGGACGGTGATCAGGTGTTTGGGAGAATTAGGGAAGGAGCCGGTTTTCCCGGCGGGTCCGGGCGGAGCTGAGAATGGTTTTTTAGGGACGAAGCACCTCGTCTCACAACCCCATCCCATGCTTCTTCAGCAGGGCGTACAGATGCGACCGCGACAGCCCCGAGGCGTCCAGCATGGCCTGGAGATCCTTGTCCGTGCGCAGGATGAGCGCGTCCAGGTATTGCCGCTCTTGGGCCTCTTTGAAGGCCTTGAGGGTGGGCAGGGGGCCGGAGAGGCCCGGGAGGCCGGTATTGCCCGAGGGGCCGGCTTGAAGGGCGGGGGAATGGAGTTGGCCGGATAGACCGGATTGCTCCAGTCGTCCGAGCTGTCCGGACTGCCCAGTCAGGCCAGTCTGGCCGGGCGTCTCCTCCCGTCTGCCCCGCTCGATGTAGGCCTTCATCACCTGCAAGCGCACCTCGGGTGGGAGGTGCTTGGCGTACAGGGTGGGCTCCATGCCGGAAGCGGCCAGGGCGCGCTCCAGCACGCCGAACAGTTCGCGCACGTTGCCGGGCCAGGAGTAGGCCAGGAGCATGTCCGAAAAGTCCGTGCCCACGCCCTTGGTAGGCAGGCCGTAGCGCTGGCAGAGGGTGTCCAGATGGTTGAGAGTCAGGAGCTTGATGTCCTCGCGTCGCTCACGCAGGGGCGGCAGGGAGATGACGAAGGTCTTGAGGCGATAGAGGAGGTCCTGGCGGAACTCGCCCTGGGCGGCCATGGCCTCCAGGTCCCGGTTGGTGGCGGTGATCAGGCGGAAGTCGCTCTGAACCTCCGCGCTTGAGCCCACCGGGCGGAAGCGCTTCTCCTGCAACACGCGCAGGAAGGCCTTCTGGATGGCCGGGGGCATCTCGCCCACCTCGTCCAGAAAAAGGGTGCCCCCGTCGGCCAGCTTCACCAGACCGGGGCGGTCCTGGTCCGCGCCGGTGAAGGAGCCTTTGCGGTGGCCGAAGAGGGTGCTCTCAAGCAGAGTTTCGGTGAGTGAGGCGCAATCCACGGCCACGAACTCACCTTGGGCACGGGTGGAGTTCTGGTGGATGGTGCGGGCCATGAGCTCCTTGCCGGTGCCGGTTTCGCCGGTGATGAGTACCGGCCCGGTCAGACGAGAGGCCTGGGCCACCAAGTCCAGGCAGGCCGTAATCCTCGGGCCGGACCCGAGGATCCCCTCGCGGCGCAGGGCCACGGTGGAGACGCCCAGGCCCTTTTCCTTGTGGTACTTGAGGGCCCGCGTGAGCGAGAGCATGGTCTGCTTGATGGGCGCAGGTTTGACCAGATAGTCCCAAGCCCCCCCGGAGATGGCCATCTCCGCGCCGTCGGGGTCGCCCAGGCCGGTGAGGATGATCACTTCCGGCGCGTTGTCGCGGCGCCGGATGTCGGGCAGGGCGTCCAGGCCGTTTCCGTCCGGGAGACGGATGTCCAGGAGCACCACGTCCACCTGCTCCGCGTGCACCAGGGCCAGTCCCTCGGCCAGGGAGCCGGCCCCCAGGAAATCATAGCGCATCCGCCGGGAGAGGCTCTGGAAGGTGTCCCGAATCTCGGGGTCGTCGTCGATCACCAGGATGGTTGGCATCAGGCGCGTCCGGCATCGAGGACTTGGCACATGGCCCGGGCCAGTTCCTCTCCGTTGTAGGGTTTGAGCAGCACTGTCTTGATGTTGCCCGCGTGCTCGGCGGCCGTCAAGGAGCCGCGCCGTCCGGACACTAGGATCACCGGCAGCTTCGGAGTCAGGGAGCGCAGGCGGTCGGCCAGCTCCACGCCGGAGAGGCCGGGCATGTCGAAGTCGGTGACCACGATATCCACCACCCCCGGGGCCTGGGCCAGATAATCCAGGGCCTCGGCCGCCCCGCTTTTGGCCGTGACCCGGTAGCCCATAAGCCTGAGCACCCGGGGAATCACCGTGAGCTGGTCCTCGTCGTCCTCCACGAAGAGAACGTGCTCGCTCCCTTGCCTGACCGGTCCGGCCGGGGGCGGAGCCAGTACTTCGGGCCCCTCGAAATCGGCCTGCTTGGGCAGGTAGACTTCGAAGCTGGTGCGGAGCCCGGGCTGGCTGATTACATGGAGGCCTCCCCGATGGGACTTGACGATGCCGTGCACCACGGCCAGCCCGAGCCCGGTGCCCTCTCCCTTGGCCTTGGTGGTGAAGAAGGGATCGAAGATGCGGTCCAGGATGTCCGGAGGAATGCCGGGGCCGGAGTCGGTGATCGAGAGGCGCAAGTAGCGCCCGGGCTCCACGGAGATCAGCTCGGCCTGGGCGGCGTCGAGGTCCACCTGGGTCAACTCGATGGCCATGCTCCCGCCCTTGTCGCGCATGGCCTGGAAGGCGTTGGCGCACAAGTTCATGACGATCTGGTGAACTTGGGTGGGGTCGGCGAAGGCGATGGCCGGATGGACGTCGATGCGCTCGTTCAGGGTGATGTTGCGGGGCAGGGTGGCAGCGAATATGGCCGCCGCCTCGTGCACCACCTCGGCCATGTTGGTCGGGGCGAAGCCCTGCTGCGAGGGACGGCTGAAGGCCAGGATCTGCTGCACCAGCTGGGAGCCGCGTCGGGCGGCCTTGAGGGTGCGCTCCAGGTCCAGGGCGGTGTCCGAGTCCTCGGGGAGGTCCATGAGGGCCAGTTCGGTGGAGTTGATGATGGAGGTCAGGATGTTGTTGAAGTCATGGGCGATGCCTCCGGCCAGGGCGCCGATGGCCTCCATTTTCTGGGACTGCAACAGCTGGCGCTCCAAACTCAACCTGGCGGTGACGTCCTCGGCAGTGCCCAGCACACCGACGATTTTCCCGGCTTCGTCGTGCAGGGGGACGATGGTCATCTCCAGGCTCACGGGGTCTCGCCCCGGGACGCTCAAGGTCCAGGCCCGCCTGTGGACCGAGTGCCCGGAGGCCAGTACCCGCCGGTTGACATCCTCGGCGCTCAGCACGGCGTCCTGGGAGGCAAGTTCTGAAAGGCCCCGGCCCACGATCTGTTCGGGGCTGGTGAGGCCGAAAAAGTCCATAAAGGAGCGATTCACGCCCAGGAAGTTGAGGTCCACGTCCTTCCAGTAGACCAGTTGGGGAATGTTGTTGAGTACGGTCTGGAGCATGGCCTGGGAGCGGCGCAGGGCCTTCTCGGCCTCGCGCCGCTCAGTGATGTCCTGGATGGCTTCCACCACACCGGCTATTTCGCCCCGAGCCTCCTTGTAGGTGGCCTTGCTTACGATGACGCCGTGGGTGTTCCCCCGTGCGTCGCGCATGTCGGTCTCGTAGCTCAACACCCCGGGGGTAGCCAGGAGGTGGCGGTCGGCTGCGTCGAAGCGCTTGGCCAGGGGATGTCCGGGGTTGTCCAGGAGCTCCTCGCGAGAGACTCCGAACCATTTCTCGAAGGCCTGGTTGCACCCCAGGTAGCGCCCGTCTAGCCCTCTGTGGGAAAGAGGCAGAGGGATGGTGTCCATAAGGATGCGCAGAAAAGACAGCTGGTTCTTGATCTGCAATTCCACCGATCGCTTCTGCACGATGGAAGTGGCCAGAAGCACCAGCACGAACATCAGCAGGAAAAAGCCGGAAAGGCTGATCCAGACAATCTGTTTGTTGATGGTGTAGAAGGACAGCGGCTCGTTGATGAGTGTCGCGCCCATGGGGAGCTTGTCCTCGGGTATGGAAAAGCGCTTGAGGACGTTGTAGTCGAAGAGATAGGGATCGTTGAAAGTATCCACCACGGGAATCCGGAACGGCTTTTCCCCGGCCAGGACCTGCAGGACCATCCTGGCCGCAAGCGCCCCCTCCTCCTGGCCCGGATGGAGCTTGCCGCCCACGATGCCGTGTCCAAGCATGAACTGCCAGGCGCTGTATATGGGGACGTTCAGGCGCTTGGAGAGAATATCGCAGACCTCTTCCACCGAATAGACCTGCTTCTCCGTGCCCAGGTAGATGGGGATGAGGAATATGATGTCCTTGTCGGTGAGGGAGGCGGTCTTTCCGAACAGTTCCGGCAGGGTGCGCACGTCCCAGAATTCGAATTCGATCCGGTCGCGGAATCCGGCCGCGGCTTTGACCATCTGCTTGCGGATGGCCTGCCCGGTAAGGGAGTAATCGCCGATGACCACCATCCGTCTGGCCTCAGGCGTGAGGGAGAGCGCGAGCTTGATGTTGGTTTCGAAATCCGGGTACTCCACCACGCCCGTGATGTTCTTGCGGCCGGCCAACATTGCGGGGTCGAAGTCGTTGACCCCGGAGAAGACGACCGGCACCCCGGGGAAGAGGTTGTCCTGATGTTTCAGGATGAACTGGAACGCGAAGTCGTCCGAGACGATGATGGCGTCGAAGGCCGTGTTCCGGTATTTTTCCTTGTAGAGGCGTTCCAGGATGGCGGCCATGTCCGGCTCGGAGAAGCGCTTGGAGTCCATATACTCGATCTGCATGTCGTAGGGCACGGTGGACTTGTCCAGGGTGGCGCGCAGACCCTCGAGAATCTGGTCGGACCAAGCGTAGCCGTTGTGGTACGAGTTGAGATAGAGAATCTTCTTTTTGTTCACCTCCTCCTGGCCGTGGCCAGAAGAGGGGAACAGAAGAAGCAGGAGGCAGGCTGCAGCCGCGAGGATTTTCATGGTTGGTCTGGCCATGAGGTCCTCGTAGACTAGCGGGGGGCGACGATCAAGCGTGGGCGGTTCGACGGACGGACGGGGTCTGGGCCACGGCGGGCGAAGCCTCCGGGCAGGCCACGACCTCGTCGAGGAACTCCATGACGAGGCGCACCGTGGGGATATGGTAAAGCATGCTCACATGGCTGATGGGCGCGGTTTCGGCCTGTATCCACCCCCGTTCGGGCACCTCCAGGGAGGACGTGGGCAGGACCATGTTGTCCAGTGGAGAGTAGACGTTGAGCTTGGGCATGTTCTTGGGGGAAGGCATGGCGTTCAGGCGTTTGATCAACGGCCCGCCGTAGCTGATGCTTCGCCCCAGTCGCCCGATGGCCAGGGCGGCCAGCTTGCTGCCCTGGTTGGGAGTGCCGAGGATCACCGCCGCGCTTACGGATTCGGCCGTTTCGGGAGCGGCGATGGCGGCTCGCACCAGAAGGCCGCCCATGCTGTGGCCCATGAGGATGACGGGTTCCCCGCCGCACAGGTCGGCGGCCTCGCGCACCACGCCCCGCAGTTGCTCCGCCAGCTGCCAGAAATCGTACTTGATGGTGTTGTAGCTCCAGCTGAAGACTTTTTCGTAGCCGCGCCGCTTGAGCCACCATTTGTACAGGTACCAGGCCGAGGCGTTGTGATAAAGTCCGTGCACCAGAAGCACCGGAGGGTGCGTGCACTTGGCCGACGGCGAAGGCTTCCAGAGCCTTCTGGCGAATCCGAAGGGATAACTCAGGTAGGCCATGAGTTGGCTGGAGACGCTGGACAAAAAACCCACAATGACACACCAGAAGAGACCCCGGGCGCCGGGGCAGGTCCTGTGGTGGGATGGATGCGGACTGTTGGCCGCTTCGTACCAGAAAAAGATGTAGGTCAGCGCCGAGATACAACTCCCTGCGCCGAGCAAAGCCATCAAGAATATCAAGAGCATATTCGTCCTTCCAAAAAATGACCGGGTGAATTCGGTCCGAATAAAAATATTATACAACGTTGAAACGAATGTGGCAATACAAAGTCATTTGTTACAAATTGCCCACGCACTTGACGGGAGTACTGGAAAAGAGGAACAGATAAAGGGTATAAAATCCAAAGGAGTTCCGGATGGTGGCTGTATTTCAGACTCTGAGCGCCTGCTTCACGGCCGGAGTGCTCGGCGGCTTGGCCAATGGCATTTTCCAGTGGGGCGCAGGTGTTTTCGGCCTGAGCGCCATGATGGGCGTAGCCATCGCGCCAGCCTGGACACCCCCGTGGCTTTATCAGAAGCTGGTCTGGGGAGGGGTATGGGGGATGCTTTACATCTTTCCGCTCCTGAAACGTTCGGTACTGCTCCGGGGGGTCGTTTACGGGCTCGCGCCAACCGCCGTGGCGCTGCTGGTGGTTTTTCCGGACATGCTCGGCAAGGGTATGTTCGGAATGGAACTCGGGACGATGACACCGCTGTTCGTGCTGATTGGCAACACTGTCTGGGGGGTGAGCGCCGCCTGGTGGATGAGCCTCAACCAGGAGCCGGGCCGTGGACGGGGACGCCTGTAGGGTCGGAGTCGGGCAAAAGTGCTTGACCTTTTTCTTCCCCGGATATAGTCATCGCTTCCTCGTGAGGGCGGGCGGGTAGCTCAGCTGGAAGAGCATCGGCCTTACAAGCCGGGGGTCACAGGTTCGAGCCCTGTTCCGCCTACCACGACCACGCGCGGGAGTAGCTCAGCTGGTTAGAGCGCTGGCCTGTCACGTCAGAGGTCGCGGGTTCAAGTCCCGTCTCTCGCGCCACCGAAAGCTAGGGGGAACTCCCCATGAAAAAACCGGCCGGAGCCCACGCTCCGGCCGGTTTTGCTTTTCATTTTTCTGATCGTCAGGTTGGCAAGCCGCTCCTAATTCCGCATCCCCTTTCTGGCCAGCTCGGCATCGATCAGCGTCCGAAGCTCCTCGGTCGACCGCGTGCCGACCTCGACCTTCCCGTCGATGACCAATGCCGGCACGGCATTGATTCCGGCCTTCACACCCTCGTCCACCTCCTTGTCCACCTGGGCCTTGGTGACGTGCGCATCGAGACAACGGCCGAACACGGCCGTATCAAGTCCCAGGCCGGAAGCGATTTTGCCGAGGCTCTCCGGGGTGAAGGTCTCCTCGGTGTTGAAGAGGACGTCCTGGAATTCCCAGAATTTTTTCTGCGCGGCGGCGCACATCGCGCCCTCGGCAGCAATCTCGGCGTCCGGGTGCATGTTCAGGGGGAAATTCTTGAACACCCAGCGAACCTTGCCCTCGTAGACCTTCATGGCCTCGGCTACCGCTTTGTGCATCCTGCGGCAGGCCGGGCAGCGGAAGTCCGAATATTCGATAATCGTCACCGGGGCGTCGGCCGGGCCGGACACTTGGCTTGCGTCCACAGGGATATCCACCTGCTGGGGTGGAGGAGCGGGAGCGCCTGCCCCGAGGCTCGGGGGGGCCAGCCTGGTGCAGTACCAGGGCAGAAGATGATTCTCCCCGGCCAGCAGCGCGCCCGAGAGCATGAACCCGAGAAGAATGAGGGCCAGCGCCTGCCAGATGACATCCTTGCGCAGATACAAAATGGCCAGGAGCACCACCACGGCCGCATTGCCCAGGCAGAAGACGCAGACCACGCCGATGATCGCCATGATGGCCGCCAGGGCGAATTCGACCCCGATCGCGGCCGGAATCAGCCAGGCCAGCCAGTGTCTGGCGAACAGAATACACAGGCACAGGAGGCAGTAGAAAGCGACCCCCCAGATCCACACGTGGACCTGGAACACGGTGAACGTCGCCGTCACCCGGCAGCCGCCCGAAAACCAGGCGCACCAGTTCTGCAACCAGAGCACGTGCTCGCTCAGCCCCGACAGGCTGGCCAGAATCAGTCCCAGCAGGCCGACAGCCAGCAGGACGCTTTCGTTTCTCGTGAACCGCACTGTCTCTCCTAGAATTATTCAGCCATAAAATGACAGGGCTCTTTACCCAGTACCCGCCCCGGAGGCAAGCGCGTCAGGTAAATGGACAAGGGCATTCCTTCTTGCCCCTGATCGAGCTTGCTTTTCAACCATGTTTTTTTTCACCATGGCCTTAACTCCCCTTGACCTTTTGCCCGTGTGTTTATAAACGACGCTTCCCCAGTGACGGGAGGAGGTTCCAGCCTTTGAGCTGGCCTTTGGCCCCGTCCCGGGCATGCGCGGGAGTAGCTCAGCTGGTTAGAGCGCTGGCCTGTCACGTCAGAGGTCGCGGGTTCAAGTCCCGTCTCTCGCGCCACGAAAACAACAGGGATGTCAATCTCTTCGTCAACCGGCCAGGGCCTCCGCCCTGGCCGGCTTTATATTTTGGCCCGCCGTGTGACTCGACACGGCCGTCCTTTGGTTTTAGACATTTGCGTCCTTCGAAAGGAAAATCCAAAAATCCAGGAAGTGTCATGACTTGGTTGCAGAACATCCTCTTCGCCCTGATCCAGGGCGTGTCCGAACTCTTTCCGGTGAGCAGCGTGGCCCACGGCGTCCTCACACCGTATTTTCTGGGATGGGACCTGAGCCCGCAGTTCCTCAAAGAGCATTTCCTGCCCTACGTGGTCATGCTCCACCTGGGCACCTGCGTGGCCCTGCTCCTGTATTTCTTTGAGGACTGGAAACGGATGATAGTTTCCTTGTTCGCCAGGGACAGACGCAGGGAGTTGCTTCTGGTTGTCCTGGGCACCGTGCCGCCCGCCGTGTTGGGATTCGTCTTCGAGAAGAAACTGCGCGCGATATTTTCCAGCCCGACCAGTGCGGCCATATTCCTGGTCGTCAACGGATTGCTGCTTATTGGTGGTGAAAGACTCCGCAAACGCGGGACCAAAAGCATAGAGGATCTTTCCTTCGGGCAGGCCGTGGTGGTCGGAATCTTCCAGTCCCTGGCCCTGGTCCCGGGCTTTTCCCGCTCGGGGGCCAGTATGGTCGGAGGGTTCCTGTGCGGGCTGTCCCACGAGGAGGCTGTCCGCTACGCCATGCTCTTGGCCACCCCCGTCATTTTGGGGGCCACCGTCCTGGAGGCGCCTAGACTCATGGCCGCCGACCTCCACGAGTTGTTCATGCAGTCGCTCGTCGGCGGCGTCGTGGCCGGAGTGGCGGCCTTCGTCAGCGTCTGGCTCATGATCCGCTGGTTCAAACGCCACGAGGTCAATGCCATGTGGCCCTTCTCCCTGTACTGCCTGTGCGTTGGGTCGCTCGTGCTGATGAAGCAGGTGCTGTAGGGGCGGTTGACAGCCGAGCTCGGCCACCAGTATGCGCTTTCCTTCACATGAACACCCAGGAGCGCGTAATGAACAAAAACGTCCACTACATCATTGGCGACGGCATCGGACCCGAGGTCTTCGCCGCCGCCCGCCCGGTCATCGACGCCGCCGTGGCCAAGGCCTACGGCGATTCCCGTAAGCTCACCTGGAAGGAACTTCTGGCAGGCGAGAAGGCCTTCAAGGAAACCGGCAACTACCTGCCCCAGGAAACCCTGGACACCCTGGCCCAAGCGGAACTGGCCATGAAGGGGCCTCTGGGCACTCCTGTGGGCGGCGGCATCCGCAGCCTGAACGTCACCATGCGCCAGGTTCTGGATCTCTACGCCTGCATCCGGCCCATCAAGTACTTCCAGGGCATCGAGTCCCCCGTGAAGCGCCCCGACTTGGTGGACATGATCGTCTTCCGCGAGAACACCGAGGATGTCTACGCCGGAATCGAATGGGCCTCCGGCACCGAGGAGGCCAGGCGGCTCGTCGAATTCCTGCGCTCCCTCGGCAAGAACGTGGACGAGACCGCCGGCATCGGCATCAAGCCCATGACCCCCAAGGGTTGCAAGCGCCTGATCCGCAAGGCCGTCCAGCACGCCATCGCTCAGAAAAAGCCCAGCGTGACCATCGTCCACAAGGGCAACATCATGAAGTTCACCGAGGGCGCTTTCAGAGCCTGGGGGTACGAGATGGCCGCCGAGGAGTTCGCCGCCGAGGTCATGACCGAGCAGCAGGCCAAGGAGGGCGGCACAAAACCCGTCATCCTTAAGGACCGCATTGCCGACGCCATGTTCCAGGAAGTGCTCATCCATCCCGAGCAGTATTCGGTGATCGCCACCACCAACCTGAACGGCGACTATATCTCCGATGCGCTGGCCGCCCAGGTCGGTGGGCTTGGTCTGGCCCCGGGCGTCAACATGAGCGAAAATCTGGCCTTCTACGAGGCCACCCACGGCACCGCCCCCACCATCGCCGGTCTCGACAAAGCCAACCCGGGCAGCCTGGTGTTGTGTGGGGCCATGATGCTCGATCATCTGGGATGGTCCGAGGCCGCCAAGCTCATCCACGACTCCATGGACAAGGCCATCAGCGCCAAGACCGTCACCATGGACCTGGCCGGGCAGATCCCCGGCAGCAAGGCCGTGGGGTGCACCGAATTCGGCGAACTGTTGCAGAAGAATCTGTAAGAAAAAGGGTAATCGAAGCTCCGCCCCGAACCCCGCCGGGGGGGGAAGCCTCCCCCCGGCCCCCGGCGGATCGCTCTCGCCGCTTGCGGCGAGAGTTTATTTCCTGATGCGCAATAGGCGCAACCCATTGAAGATCACGATCAGTGATCCCCCCATATCGGCCGCTATGGCGGACCACAGCGTGGCCATTTGGAGAAAGACCAGGGCCAGGAACACGATCTTGAGCGCAAGGGCGAATGCTATGTTCGCCTTGATCGTTGCGAGCGTCCGGCGCGAATGACGGATGAGCCAGGGCAGTTTGGAAAGATCGTCTGACATGAGGGCCACGTCCGCCGTCTCGATAGCCACGTCCGTGCCAATGGACCCCATGGCCACCCCGAGGTTCGCGGCCGCCAGGGCCGGTGCGTCATTCACCCCGTCCCCGACCATGACCGTTCTGACGCCTCCTTCAACCAGCGCGGCCACGAAGCGTGTCTTGTCCTCAGGCAGGAGGCCGGCCCTGAACTCGGTGACCCCGGTCTGTTCCGCGATGGAGCGGGCTGTTGGTTCATTGTCGCCGGTGAGCATGACTATCCGACGCACGCCCAGGTGCTTGAGTTCCGCCACGGCGCCGGCGGCTTCCGGCCTGATCTTGTCCTCCACGCAGAGCGTCCCCAGCACGGCGGACTCGTTCCAGACGATAACCGTGGCGCTACCGGCGCTCGAGGCGCGTTCGAACTGACCGGAAAGTTCCTGGGTCCACAAGTGAGGGGCCTTTTCGGCAAGGAGGCGCTCGTTGCCCACGAAGAACTGCTCACCCCTGATGCGACCCTGGGCGCCTCGCCCTGGATGGGCCAGCGCGTCCTCCACGGCAGGTGGGGTGACGGCAAGGGATTTGGCGTGGCTGACGATGGCCTGGGCCAGGGGGTGACTGCTGCGCGACTCCAGGGCGGCGGCGACCGCGAGCAGGTAGCTTTCGGTAGTGCCCGGGCTGGGGGTCGCGCTGGTGATCGAGGGGCGGCCGAGAGTCAGGGTGCCGGTCTTGTCCAGAGCCACGGCGGCGATGGAGGCGGGGGCTTCCAGATACGCGCCGCCCTTGACCAGCACGCCGTTTCGGGCGGCCGAGGCCAGGGCGGCCGCAACGGCCACGGGCGTGGAGATGACCAGTGCGCAGGGGCAGGAGATGACCAGCACCACCAGGGCTTGGTAGAACCAGCGGGCGAAGCCGCCGCTCCCGTTGCCCCAGACGTCAAGGACCAGAGGAGGCAGAACGGCCACCAGGACCGACAATCCTACCATGGCCGGGGTATACGCCGCGGCGAATTTCTCCACCCATCGTGCGGCCTTGGCCCTCCTGGACTGGGCCGCCTCAACCATGTGCGTGATCCTGGCCAGGGTGGTGTCCGAGGCCGGCCGGATGGTCTGGACCTCCAGTGCGCCGTCGGCGTTGATGGTCCCGGCGAAAACCTCGTCGCCCGGCTCTTTGGGCACGGGGACGGACTCACCGGTGATGGGGGATTGGTCCGCGGCTGAATTGCCCTTGCGCACCACGCCGTCCAGAGGGATCCGGTCGCCAGGGCGTACCAGCACCAGGGAGCCAACCTGCACGTTCTCCACCCGTTTCACCACCGGTTCGTGCCTCAAGGGCTCAAGCACCAGGGCCGTAGGGGGAGTGATATCCATCAGGGCCTGGATGGAGCGCCTGGCCCGGCCCATGCTCCAGGACTCCACCAAGTTGGCCAGGGCGAAGAGGAAGGCCACGCTGGCCCCCTCGGAGAAGTCCCCGAGGGCCAGGGCCCCGGCCACGGCGATGAACATGAGCAGGTTCATGTCCGGACGGAATTTGCGTAGTGAATGCAGAGTGTTGTGTAGCACGGGCCACATACCGGCCAGCGAAGCAACCAGCCAGGGCGCGGCGGCGGCCAGGGGGACGCTGCCGTCCTCCCGGAGAGCGCCCAGGAGGGAACCTTGTTCGATGGCTGCAGCCGCGAAACCCGCCAGCCAGAGGAGGCCGCTGGCAGCGCAAAGGAGCGTCCGGCCGTGGCGCTGCCAAAAAGAATCCCTGGAGCCGTTGTCGGAGCCATTCGTGGAACAGGTCCCGCCGCAACAGGTGCATCCCTGAAGCGCCCCGGCTTGAACCCTGGCCGTCCCCATGCCGTTTCCGGCTCCGGCCGCCCCGGCTTCAATCTCCACGACCCGCATACCCGTCGCGGCCACGGCCTTGGCGATGCGCTTCCTGTCCACGGAAAGACCGGACAGGTCGACCGTCAGTTGGCGAGCCAGCAAATCGAATTCCAGACGGGACTGGTCCCCAACCAGGGGCATAAGCTCCCGTTCGATGAGAATGACCTCGTTCAGGCAATCCATGTCCTCGATCAGCAGAGTCAGCTTGTCCATCAAGATCCTCGGTCAGTAGGGCAGATCGTCCATGCGTGCATCCTGTTGGAGCTCGTCATGCTAACCCGCCCGGTTTCGTGTGTGGGGACCGGTGTAGGAGAGCTGTATTCTACAGGCAGGGAGGGATGAACGTTCAGCGGGCGGGAAACGATAACACCGAGGGGAAAGGTGCGAGCGGAACGCGGGCGGCAACCAGCGACAGCCACGAATAACCCGGTCGGGGTCTGATTTTCGCCTACTCGCAGAGAGCGCAGGTCAGCGCAGGCCGACACCGCGCATGCAGGAACGCAGCAGAAGCTCTTGGAGGATGATCCGCTCGTAGTGCAACTGGCTCGGGGGAATGGATGCGGGGTATTCGGTGACGGCCTTGTCAAGGAACTGGGCTTCTTCCCAGAAGTCAAGAAGCTCGTCGTCAGCGAGGGTTTTTACCTGGTCTTCCAGGGGGCACTGATCTTCTTCAGGAAAGTATTGTCCCATCTGTGCGAATTGCCTCCGCCGGATACGTCCGGCGATTCATCCTTAGACGACAATGGAATTTTTGCAAGCGCCAACATGATATGGATGTCGCATATTTGTCCACGCCAAATCGTGGTTGCCTTGCCTTTGAAATATGTTTATAAAGTTGTCCTTCCAGGTTTTCGCCCGCCGTCGGGCGGCGTCGAACAACCGATCTGCCCGGGAGGAACCCCAGGATGGATGAAGCCCAGAAAAAGCAAGACGCCGAGCTCATGCAGCTGGTGACTTTCAGCATCGGAGACGAGGAGTTCGGAGTGGACATCCTCAAGGTGCAGGAAATCATCCGCATGATGGACATTACCAAGGTGCCTCGTGCCCCCGAGTTCGTGGAGGGTGTCATCAACCTGCGCGGCAAGGTGATACCCATCATCGACCTGCGCAGGCGTTTCGGGCTCTCCACCCGCGGCCACGACAAGCACACTCGCATCATCGTCATTGAGATCAACAATATGATCGTGGGGTTTGTGGTCGATTCCGTCTCGGAGGTTCTGCGCATTCCCTTCAGTACTGTGGAGCCGCCCCCGCCGGTGGTTTCCGGCATGGAGTCCGAATACATCAGCGGAGTGGGCAAGCTGGAGGACCGGCTGCTCATCCTGCTCGATCTGGACAGGCTGCTCTCCCACGGGGAATTGCAGTCCATTGCTGGCGTATAACCGGAATATCTCACCACAATCACACGCCGCCGGGTCACCCAGGTCCGGCGGCTTTCTGATGTCAGGCCCATGGCCCGCCCAACAAGCCCACTCACCGATTTCCTGACAGGAAAAACGCAGACCGTCAGCTTCTACAAGAGCGGACCAGGCAGTCTGGTGAGCCTGTGTCGCGACATGGTGGCCAAGGGGCGCACCGTGGTTCTCATCGCTCCGGGCGCGGCCGATCTGGCTCAGATTACCGCGTTGCTGCACCTCTACTTCCCGGTCTCGGATGGCCCCTTGGACGAGAAGCCCTGGACAGCTCTGCCGTCCTACACCCCGGGGCCTCCGGGACAGTCTTCCTGGGCCAGGCGCTGGGGGTTCCTGCACGCCTGCGCCAACACCGCCCGGCCCAGAATTCTCTGCCTGAGCGTGGACAACCTTCTTCCCAAATGGCCCCCCACGGCCGCCCTGGAGCACAACACCCTGGAACTCCGGGCCGGCGAGGACCTCTCTCCGGACCTGATCCTGGATCAGGCTTCGGCCTGGGGCTACCGCCGGGTGGGCATGGTCTCTCAACCCGGGGACATGGCTCTTCGCGGCGACCTGCTGGACCTCTTTCCACCGGGCTACGACCATCCCGTGCGTCTGGAATTCTTCGGCGACACCCTGGAGAACATCCGTCTTTTCGACGCGGGCACCCAGCGCTCCCTCTCCGAGGTTCGGGAAGTCTCCATTCTGCCCGTGGCCCCTGCCGTTCTGGCCGAACCCTTCCTGGCCCAGGCCAGGGGGCTGTGGGCCAGGCTGGCCCTGACCGGGGAAATCAGCCGCGCCACCCAGGCCCGTCTGGAAGACATGCTTCTCAAGGGCGACGGTAACATTTTTCCGGGGCTCTACTACGAAGCCCCGGTTTCCCTGGAGGGCTGGCTGCCCAGAGACGCGGTCTACGTGCTGGCCCAGTCCACCAGCCTCCGCCCCAGGCTGGAGGAGCAGGAATTCGCCTGGGTGACTCAGTTGCAGAAGCTCTCCTCCGATCAGGGCGTGTTTTGGCCCAGGCACCAGGTCATCTGGCCGGAGGCCATGGCCCGGCGCACCTGGCGGGACAAGCCCCAACTCGTGTTCGAGGACTTGGTCATCGGGCAGGAGAAGCACGGCCAGGATCTGCCGGAGCGAAAAATCGAAAACTTCCAGGACCTCTTCTGGCGTCCCGACGAGGGGCGACGTCCCTGGAGCACCCTGGTGGAGGCCCTGAAACGATGGGAGGATGAGCATCGACAGGTTCTCCTGTCCTTTCACTCGCGGCAGTCTCGCCAGAAGTTTCTGAAGCTTTGTGAGCACGAGGGCGTGCGCTTGAACCTCGATCCTCCAAGCGGAGAGCCCGGCTTGCACGCCCTGGTGTCGCCTCTGCGCCGGGGCATGGAGCTTGCTTGGAACAATTGCCTGATCCTGCCCGAGGACGTGCTCCAGCCGGGAGCGGGCAAGTCCGCGCGCCCCAAGCCTGAAAAGGGCTTCAAGGGTCTTTCCGCTTTCGAGGACGTCAACCCCGGTGATCTGCTGGTGCACCGCGACTACGGCCTGGCCCGCTTTGAAGGCCTGAACCGGCTCTCGGTGGACCAGGCGGCCAACGACTACCTGCTGTTGGTCTTCGACGGCGGGGACAAACTCTACCTCCCCGTGGACCGGCTCTCCCTGGTGCAGCGCTACAAGGGTCCCGAGGGCAACGAACCGTCCCTGGACCGCCTGGGCGGCGCCCGCTGGAAAACCAGCAGAGAGAAGGCCAAGAAGGCTATCGAGAAGATCGCCCAGGATCTCGTGGAGATGTACGCCTACCGCCGGGTGGCCAAAGGCTACGCTTACGGCCCTGTCAACGAACTCTACTGGGAGTTCGAGGCCACCTTCGGCTTTGAGGAGACCCCGGATCAGGACCGAGCCATCGCCGAAGTGCTCGAAGACATGGAGCGCCCTGAGCCCATGGACCGCCTGGTGTGCGGCGACGTGGGCTTCGGCAAGACCGAGGTGGCCATGCGTGCCGCCTTCCGAGCAGTGCTCGACGGCAAGCAGGTAGCCCTTCTGTGCCCAACCACGGTGCTGGCGGAACAACACTACCAGAATTTTATGAAGCGTTTGGAGGGATTTCCGGTCAACGTGGGCATGCTCTCGCGCTTCGTGGCTCCCAAGCGGGCCAAAATGGTTACCGAGGCCGCGGCCAAGGGCGAACTGGACATCCTCATCGGCACCCACCGCATGCTCTCCAAGGACGTGAGCTTCCCCCGCCTGGGGCTCATCATTCTGGACGAGGAGCAGCGTTTCGGGGTCAAGCACAAGGAGAAGCTCAAGGCCCTCAAGATGAATGTGGACGCCCTGACCTTGACGGCCACGCCCATCCCGCGCACGCTCCAGCTCTCGCTCTCGGGGATCCGGGGGCTCTCGGTCATGGAAACGCCGCCGGTGGACCGCAAGGCCGTGGAAACCGCCCTGGTGGACCGCGACGAACGCATGCTGGCCAACATCGTGGCCCGCGAGCTTGAGCGCCAGGGACAAGTGTTCTGGGTGCACAACCGGGTGCAGAGTCTGGCTGCCGTGGGAGACTTCGTGTCCAAGCTGGCCCCCGGGGCGCGCATCGGCATGGCCCATGGCCAGATGAACGAGAAGGACCTGGAAGAGGCCATGCACAAGTTCTGGCACGGCGAGATCGATGTGCTGGTGTGCACGGCCATCATCGAATCCGGCCTGGACTTCCCCCGTGCCAACACCCTGATCGTGGACAATGCTCAGATGTTCGGCCTGGGCCAGCTTTACCAATTGCGCGGCCGAGTAGGGCGCTCGGACCGCCAAGCCTACGCGTATTTCGTGGTCCCCTCCATCGACCATATTCCAGACCTGGCTCGCAAGCGCCTCCAGGTCATCCTGGATATGGACTATCTGGGGGCTGGCTTTCAGATCGCCATGGAGGACCTGCGTCTACGCGGCGCAGGCAACATCCTGGGCGAGGCCCAGTCCGGGCATATCGCCAAAATCGGCCTGGACCTTTTCCTGGAGATGCTCGACGAGGAAGTCCGGCGGGTGAAGGGCGACCCCCCACGCGAGGAGGTTGAGACCGAACTCAACCTGAGCGTGCCCGCCCGCATCCCGGAACAATACGTGCCCGACTCCAAGGAACGCCTGCGCCTTTACAGGAACCTCACCGCCGCCCAGTCCGAGGCCGGCCTGGCCGAAGCCCTGGCCGACATCAAGGACCGCTTCGGGCACGCGCCGGAGGAGGTTGAGAACTTCGCGGCCGTGCTCTCGCTCAAGCGCGTCCTGACCAGGCTTGGAGTGCGCCGGGCCGACATCCATCCCTCCAAGATGGTGCTCACCTGGGACGAGAAGGCCCAGGCCATAACCCTGGAGGCCCTCCTCGCCTGGCTCGCCCCGCGTCATAAAACGGCCAAGCTGTTGCCTCCGGCCAAGCTGGAACTCCGTTTCGACCAGACCCTGCCCCTGAGGGACATCCTGGTCCAAGCCGCCGCCGAACTGGCCAAGCTGAACTCATGAGAGAAATAAAACGCCTCGGGCGGTCAGAGAGGGGGCTGCCCGTTCTGGACTCTCCAGCCAGGGGGAGAAGTTTCCCCCTGAGGCCGGCATCGGCTTCACGGGGTTCACTGGTAAAGATGGCGTGGGTCCTTGGCCTGTGCTTCTCCCTTCTCATTGGGGCTTGCCAGGATGAACCGACTGAACGCGGGGTGGCCGCCCGTGTCAACGGTAAGCCCATCGCGGTGCGGACCTTGGAGTTCGTCCATGCCCTTTCGCTCTCCACGTTGCCCCTGGCCCCGGGCGAGATCCTGGACGCCCTGAAGGCCGAGTACGGACAGGCCTTGGCGGGGCTTGTCGTGGAGGAATTGGTGACCCAGGACCTAGCCAAGCGGGGCATGGAGGTCACCGAGGCCGAGTTGAAGGCCGCCGAGACGACCGTGCGCTCAGGCTATCCGGGCCGGACCTTCGAGGATACCCTGGCCGAGGAGGGCATCGACCTGGACATCTGGCGGGAACGCCTGAAGGCCCGGGTCTCCCTGGATGCATTTGCGGCCCGGGTGTTAAGACCAAGGGTACGCATCACTCCGGAAGAGGCGCAGAACTACTACAAGGAACACGCCCAGGAATTTGCCCAACCTGCCACGGTCCGGTTTGTAAAGGCGGAGTCCAGCAACGCCGAATCCCTGCGCCAGGCCCTGGACGCTGCCGGCAAGGCCCAGGACCCGACTGGAATCTTGGATAAGTTCGAAACCGTGAGCCACGAGACCCAGGCCGCACCCGAGGAGTCCTTGCCCAAGGCCTGGCGCGAGGCCCTGAAAGGGCTCAAGCCAGGACAGGCCGGAGCCGTGGTCCAGGAGGGCTCCGGCTACCAGGCGTTCATACTTCTGGAGCGCTCCGAGGCCAAGGCGGAAGGGCTGGTGCAGGCCTATCCCCTGGTGGAGAAGCGTCTGGCCGAGGACAAAATGGCCCAGGAGTTCTCCGCCTGGCTCGCCCAAACACTGACCGCGTCGGTCATCGAGATCAACCCAGGACTTGTGCCTGAGAAAGGCAAATGGTAACCTTTGCGCTTGATTGCATCGATTTGAAAAAACGAATACAAGCACAACGCCGCAAGGCTGGGCGCACGTGCCCGCCAACCCGCCTCAATGGAGGATGCCATTGTCCGCCCTGCTTCGTTCATTCCTTGCCTTGACCGTGATTCTGATCTTTGTCTCCCCGTCCTATGCCGTCCAGGACGTGGTGGACAAGATCGTCGCCCAGGTCGACGGTGAGATGATCACCCTGTTCGACCTCAACGAAAGGGTGAAAGTCTACGTCACCCAGGTCGAGAAGAAACCCTACAATCCCGCTGACCCGGCCATCAAGGAGTTGCAGGGCCACATCCTGCAGACCATGATCGAGGACATCCTGCTCAGGCAGGAGGCCAAACGGATGAAGGTCAACGTCCCCGAGAGCGATGTGGAAGCCCAGATCCGCGAAATCCGGGAGAAGGGAGGCCTGAGCGAGGAGCAGTTCGCCCAGCAGCTGAAGCTGGAGGGCATGACCCGAAAGGAGTTCGCCGACTCCGTCAGGAAGGACATTCTTAAGAAGCAGCTGCTTGGGTACATGGTGCAGCGTAAGGTCCTGGTGTCCGATGATGAGATCAAGGCCTACTACGACGCCCACAAGACCAGCCTGCACTCACAGCAGGGCCAGCGCATAGGACTCATATTGGTAAGTAAAATGGATGAGGCCAAGTCCATCCGGCAGAGCATCGTCGGCGGCAAGATATCGTTCGCTGACGCCGCCCGCAAGTACTCCAGCGGTCCGGGCGCGGACCAGGGCGGAGATCTGGGCAAGATCGAAATCAAGGACCTCGCCCCGGAGCTTCGCCAGGCCGTCGAGAACCTGAAGCCGGGCGGAGTCAGCGAACCGATGTTGCTCGAAGGCAAACCCGTGATCCTGAGCCTTCTCTCAGGGGGAGGCCAGGGAGCTTCGGCTGATCAGTCCGCCGAACCTTCCTTCGAGAGCGTGAAGGACAAAATCCGCGAGCTGATCTACCGCGATAAGCTGGAAAAGCAATTTACCGACTACATGGACAAGCTGCGGGCCAAGTCGGTCATCAAGATCGACCTCTGATTCGAATCCGCGTAAGGACATAACGATGACGCTTGAGGAAATGGGCGAACTCCTGCGCCAGGAGCGGGAACGCAAAGGGCTCAGTCTGGAGAAGGCCGCCATCGAGATGAAGATCAGTAGGAAATACCTGATCGCGCTCGAGGAGGGCCAGACTGGCGAGCTGCCCCACCCGGTCTACGCCAAGGGGTTCGTGAAAAACTACGCTCGCCTCCTAGGCCTGGACCCGGAGGAGATGGGCGCGGTCCTCTCGAACCACTACGCAGTGGAGGATGAGCATCCGCGCGAAATTCCACGTCACGACGCGCACCAAGATGTCGTGCGCCAGGATCTGCGCGACGCAGTCCCGAGCCTCAAGTCGCGCAAGGCCTCCTTCGCTTCGATGTCGCGGCAGTCGGGGTTCAAGCCGTCATTGTGGCTCGTGGCTCCCTTGGTGTTGGTGTTCGCCGGAGTGGCCTGGTTCTTCTTCTCAAGTTTCGGCCAGGGCTTCAACAACCAGGGGCTCAGCATGGAAGGGGCGCTGGATTTCTTCAAGTCCAAGCTGGAGGCTCAACTTCCCGAAGCTCCCAAACCGTCCAGGCCCGCGATGACCCAGCAGTCCGGCCCCCCCTCTCAGCCCCAACGGGAGCCCGCCCAGAACAAGGAAGAGAAATCCGAAGCCAAACCGGAAACCAAGCCTGAACTCGGGTCTGAATCCAAGCCCGAGCCGGCGTCGACCAACCCCGGGGAATCAGTCCCCGCCGTGCAACGCGACCTGTTAGCCATCACCCCCGGCCCCGGTGGGATCAAGCCCGCTCCCGTGCGGGAGGAAACTCCCGAGCAGTCCGTCAGCCCGGAAAAGCTGGCTGCCGAGGCCCAATTCGCCGCCTCCGGCAAGCAACTGGTCGAGGTCAACGCCAACCAGCCCGCCACGCTCGAAGTCTCCACCGAGGACGGCCAGACCAGGTCCTTCACCTTGGTCAAGGGACAGCGCCTGGCGCTTCGCTTCAACGACAAGGTCGTGGTGCGCTTCAATCAGGCCCCGTCCGTGGCCGTGAAAGTGAACGGCAAAGACTACCCTCTGGAGGATGGCAAGGCCGACGGCCGGAGCATCACCTTCCCGTAAGGCCCGTAAGAACTTCTGCGGGCTTCGGGCTGGCGTAACCAGTTACTCTCTTCCTGAATAAAACAGCTGATTGTTTTTCGGGGGCGCGGCGTCCGCCATGGAATCCACTGAAAAAGCCCTGGTGCTCAAGGTCGGGCGCTTTCGCGAGGTGGACGTCTGGGTGCGTCTGTTCTCGGCGCGCAAGGGCATCTTCAGCGCCTTCGCATTCGGCGGTTCGGTGAGCCGTCGCCGCTTCCTGGGCTGCCTGGACCCATTCAACCTGGTGACCTTCAAGATCAGATCCGACACGGCCAAGGGCTACATCTACTTGCTTGAGGGATCGCTCATCGCTGCCCATCCGCGCCTGCGCCGGGACGCGGAACGCCTGGGCATGGCCGTGAATTGCCTGAAATTCCTGGAAGCCGCCCACCTTGGGCCGTCCGGGAGTGAGGCCGCCTACGATCTGACTCTGAAAACCCTGTCGGTCCTGGACCGGAGCGACAGCCCCACCCCTGTGCTGCCGCTTTTCTTCAGAGCCCGTATGGCCTTTGACCAGGGGTTCCGGCCGGAATTTTCCTCCTGCGCCCGCTGTGGCGCAAATCTGTGTGGCAACAAGGCCTGCTCGCCGCCGGATCCGGATTTGACCGGGGCCATGGCTCCGGGGCCTCTCCCAGCCCGACTCCTAGTGGAGCAGGGCAAGCTCCTGTGCGGCGACTGCCGCCAGTGGGCCAGGGGACCCGCTGTGCTCCTGTCGCGCGAATCGCTCACCGTGCTGCGAGCCTTGTGTTCACAAGCGCCGGAACGCTGGGCGGACATCGAAATGTCCGCACAGGCGCGCGTGGAGTGCGGCAGGGCTCTGGAACAGTTCGTGGAGCACCACCTGGGCTTGACCTGGGACCATGGCTCGTTTAGGCGCATTTGACGCATTTTACTCCAGAGGAGTTCCCATGCATTTTCAAGACGTCATCCTTACCTTGCAGAGCTACTGGGCCGGGCAAGGTTGTCTGATCGTCCAGCCATACGACCTTGAAGTAGGGGCGGGAACCTTCAATCCCTCAACCTTCTTCAGGGTCATTGGCCCTGAGCCCTGGCGCGCGGCCTACGTGGAACCCTCCAGGCGTCCCACAGACGGACGATACGGCGAGAACCCCAACCGACTGCAACATTACTATCAGTTCCAGGTGATCCTGAAGCCCTCGCCCAGCGATGTGCAGAACCTCTATCTGGAGAGCCTGCGTGCTCTGGGTCTGCCTCCCGAGGCCCATGACATCCGCTTTGTGGAGGACGACTGGGAGTCGCCTACCCTGGGTGCTTCCGGCCTGGGCTGGGAAGTGTGGCTCAACGGCATGGAGGTCACCCAGTTCACCTATTTCCAGCAGATCGGTGGCCTGGAGCTTTCCCCGGTGTCGGTGGAGATCACCTACGGCCTGGAGCGCATCTCCATGTACCTGCAGGAGAAGGAGTCGGTGTATGATCTCTCCTGGAACGGCCGGGTAACCTACGGCCAGGTGCACCACCAGGGTGAGGTGGAGCATTCCAAATACAATTTCGAGCTGTCCGACCCGGACATGCTGCTCCATTTCTTTAACGCCTGCGAGGCCGAGTGTAAGCGCCTGTGCGAGGAAGGCCTCCCCTGGCCGGCTTACGATTACTGCCTGCGCTGCTCGCACACCTTCAATATGCTCCAGGCCAGAGGGGCCATCTCCATTACGGAGCGCACCGGCTATATCGGCCGTGTGCGCGCCCTGGCCCAGGCCCTGGCCAGGCTCCAGGCCGCCCAGCGTCGGGACATGGGCTACCCCCTGCTTCAAAGCTAAAGGACGCCATCCATGCCAGCCTTTCTCTTGGAAATCGGCTTCGAGGAAATGCCTTCGCGCTTTCTGACCTCCCTCACCGAGGAGCTGCGCCAGGGGCTCGCCGGACTTCTGGAGCAGAACAGTCTGGGTTTCCAAAAGGTGGAGGCCTGGGCCACCCCGCGCCGCCTGACCGCCCTGGTCCAGGGCCTGGACGCCACCCAGCCCCACCGGCAGGAGGTGGCCACCGGGCCGCCGGTCAAGGCCGCCTACGACGCCTCGGGCAACCCTACAGCCGCCGCTCTCGGTTTCGCCAGGGGCCAAGGCGTCCAGATGTCTGAGGTGTTCACCGTGGATACTGCAAAGGGCCAGTATCTGGCCGTGCGCAAGACCACTGGCGGGGAAACCGCCTTGGAGCTGCTCCCCTCAGTCTGCCTCTCGACCATGAAGGTCCTCACCTTCCCCAAGAAGATGCATTGGGGCGGTCTGGACTACACCTTCGGCCGCCCCATCCGCTGGATCGTGGCCCTGCTGGACGACCAGATCGTGCCCTTCGAGGTGGCGGAAGTGTCCTCCGGCCGGATGACGTACGGCCACCGGGTGATGGGATCAGGTCCCTGGGAGCTGGCCACTGTTGCGGACTACTTTCCGGCTCTCAAGGACCTAGGCCGGGTTACGCTCGATCAGGCCGACCGCCGCGCCGTTATCGTCAGCCAGTGCCGGGAGGCCGCCGCCTCGGCCGACGGCCGGCCCATCATCCTGGACCGCCTGCTGGAAGAGGTGTGCGGATTGGTGGAGCACCCCCTGGTCATCCTGGGCGATTTCGACAAACGCTACCTGGAACTGCCCAGGCAGGTGCTCCTCACAAGCATGGAGAGCCACCAGAAGAGTTTCGGCGTGGAGGACTCCCAGGGCAGGCTCCTGCCGCATTTCCTGACCACGGTGGGCCTCACTCCCACGGACGTGGCCCTGGTACGCAAGGGCTGGGAGCGAGTGCTCAAGGCCCGTCTGGAGGATGCCCGCTTCTTCTGGGAGGCGGACCTGGCGTCGAGCTTCGACACCTGGCTGAAAAAGCTAGATTCCGTCACCTTCCTGGCCCCCCTGGGCTCCATGGGGGACAAGACCAAGCGTATCCAGGCCGTATGCGGCAAGCTGGCCCAAGCGGTTCAGCCGGACATCATGCTCGACCTGTGTCAGGCGGGACGGCTCTCCAAGGCGGACCTTGTGTCCGAGATGGTGGGAGAGTTCGCCGACCTGCAGGGCGTCATGGGCGGAGTCTACGCCCGCAAAAAGGGCGAGAGCGAGCAGGTAGCCCAGGCCATCGCCGAGCAGTACCTGCCGCTCGGCCCTGATAGCCCCGTGCCCGCGAGTCTTGGTGGGGCGCTGCTTGCCATGGCTGACAAACTGGACACCCTGGCCGGCTGCTTCGGCCTGGAAATGATCCCCACCGGCGCGGCCGACCCCTACGCTCTCAGGCGCCAGACCTTGGGCATCTGCCGCACCATCATCGAACATATGCTGCGCCTGGATCTTGGCGCCCTTGTCGAAACAGCCTTCGAGGCATACTCAGCCGGGCCATCCTCCGTGTCCACGGGCGAAACCGGGATTTGCTGGAAGCTTGATCCGGTGGAGGCCAAGGCCAGGCTCCTCGATTTCTTCGGCTCGCGGCTCAAAGCGTGGTACCTGGGCCGGGGAGTGCGCTCTCAGGTGGTGGATGCCGCCATGGGGGCCGGCTACGCCGACGTATGGGCCCTGGACGCTCGCATGGCCGCCCTGGTCCGCTTCAGCGCCCGGGAAGATTTCGACAGAGCAGTTCTGACCTTCAAGCGTGCAGCCAACATCATCCGGAAGCAGGCTGCCGAGATGGAGTTGACAGGTGTTGTCGATCGCTCAAAATTAATCGAACCTGCTGAACAGTCTTTGGTTCAAGCTTGGGAAGATGCTATGGTCGGGTACTTCGAAGTATTATGGGCAGACAATAATTTCGATGATGCTCTGCAACTGCTTGGCGAACTGCGCCCGACCATTGACGGCTTCTTCGACAATGTCATGGTCATGTGCGAGGACGAGTCACTCAAATTCAACCGCCTCAACATTTTGAAATCGTTGGTCGACCGTCTGGGCAGGCTGGCCGATTTCGCGGCCTTGCAAGTTTAGGGCGGGAAGATGACCAAGAAGTTCAATCGAAAATTGAACAAAGTTAATTATCTGAATAAAAAGTTAAACAAGTTGAATAGAAACTTGACAAGCCTGGTCTCCAGGACTATCAAGTCCGTCTTTGAACTTGCTGCGAGGAGGGAGATCCCTTGGCCAATCATAAGTCCGCGTTGAAACGGCACCGTCAGAGCCTTGTTGCTCGTGCCCGCAACCGCTCCATGAAAACTCAGGTGAAGAACGTCATCAAGGCCGTGCGCGCCGCCGTCGAACTGAAAGACGCTACCGCCGCTCAAACGGCCCTCAAGGAAGCCACCGCTGTTCTCGACAGCGCTGCCTCCAAAAAGATTATTCATTGGAAGACCGCCGCGCGCAAGGTCTCCCGGTTGAATCTGGCCGTCAACAAGATCGAAGCCTAGACGGCTGGATCGCATTCTACCAAGCCCGCCGGCCCATGGTCGCGCGGGCTTTTCGTTTGTTCCTACCTCTGGCGTGACCACGCCTGCGGTCCGTTTGGTCCTGGGGCTCTTTCACCCATCAGCCGGGACCTCGCGGTGCCCCGGAGTCCTTGAATCGCCCTCGTCCGTTCCCCGGACCGACCGTTCATTCCAGTCGCCCCCCCAATGGGTTGAATATCCTAACGCCGTCCCCGAGCCACATCTGGCTGGTTGAATTTCCTTCATTTCTGTGGCTTAAGTAAGCGAGAGGTGTGCAAGTGCGTCGGTCCCCGGCCAGGGGCAGGGCGGTATTCCAAATGACGGACGAGACTCCGGACACTCTGCGCGAAAAGCTCATGGGGCTCGGCACGAAGTCGGTCCATAAGAGCTACTACCCGCAACTGCAGAAGCGGCTGGAGGAGCTGGAACTCTTCCATGCCCTGCTGGACCACGCCAGCGACTTCATCTTCCTGGTGGACACGATTTCCGGAGTGGTTCTGGACGCCAATCAGGCTGCCTGCGACTTGCTCGGCCTCTCCCAAGTCCACCTGGCCTGGAAATCCTTCCTTGGATACTTTGAACTGGCTCGCCATTCTCCCCTTTTGGACGCGTTGGGAGGAGCTGCCGATGGCGAATCCCACGAAGTGGTCCATGTGACGGCAACCGGCGAGCGGATATACTTCGAATTGACACTCTCCACCGTGAGCGTCGGAGAACACCCTTACACCATCGGCGTCGCCCGGGACATCACCGCCCGCAAGGCGACCGAGAACGCCTTGCGCGAGAGCGAGAACCGACTGCGGACTCTGTTCGAAACGGCTCCCGTGGGCATCTTCCGATCCACCCTGGACGGCCGGTACCTGGCCTCCAACCCCACCCACGCCCTCATCCACGGGTTCGACTCAGTGGAGGATCTGCTCGCCTCAGAGAGGAACATATCCCCAATGTTGTATGCCGATCCTCCCTGCATGGACGAGTTTGTCCGGCGTTTGCGCGCGACCGGGGAAGTGAAAGACTTTGAGAGTCTGTGCACGCGCAAGGACGGTTCCCAGGTCTGGTTGACCACCAGCGCCCGCCTGTCCAGGGACCCGGCGAACGGGGAGGAGATCATCGACGGCTTTTCCATGGATTTCACCGATCGCAAGCGCGCCGAGCAGGAGGCTCGGGAATCCAAGGATTATCTGGACCAGATCATCAACTCCGTGGCCGACCCCATTTTCGTCAAGGATGCGACCCACCGGCTGGTCCTGGTGAACGACGCCGAATGCCAGTTAACCGGGCTTCCCCGGGATGAGGTCCTTGGCCGGACGGATTACGATTTCTTCCCTAAGGAGCAGGTGGTTATCTTCTGGGAGCACGACGACAAGGTTCTGAGGACCGGGCTGGCGGATGTCTCCGAAGAGGAGATCACCGACACGTCCGGTCTGAAGCACACCATCGTCACCAAAAAGACTCGGTACGTCTCTGCCAATGGCGACAAGTTCATCGTGGGCGTCATCCGGGACATAACGGAACGCAAGCTGGTGGAACAGCGGCTGGAACGGTCCGAAGAGAAGTTTCGCCGCATCGTGGAATCGTCGCCCTCGGCCATGTACTTTTTTCACCTCGAACCTGATGGACGCCTCGTGCTCAAAGGGGTCAACCCGGCCGCCCACAAAATGATGCCCGAAGCATCCCTGGATCTCCTGGGCCAGGCCATCGGGGAAACCTTCGCCCAATTCGCCGGCACGAATTATCCTGAGTTGTTCCGGAAAGTTGCCCAGGGGGAACTGGGAGCCCAGACGTTCCAGACCTCCTTCAACAGCGACCACGTGCTCGGTTTCTACGACGTGCATGTTTTCCGGACAGGTCCGGACAACGTGGCTGTGGACATTCTGGACATCACAGAGCGGGTCCGTCTGCAGGAAATGATGGTCCAGACCGAGAAGATGATGTCGCTGGGCGGGCTGGCCGCAGGAATGGCCCATGAGATCAACAATCCGCTGGGCGGCATCATGCAGGGAGCCCAGGTGGCGCTCAAGAGGCTCGTCACCGATTCCCCCATGAACATCGAGGTAGCCCAGCAGACGGGGTGCGACCTCGCGGCCATGCGTCGCTTCCTGGAGAGGCGTGGCGTTCTGACCATGATCGAGGCCATGCGTGAATCCGCGGTGCGCGCGGCGAAAATTGTGTCCAGCATGCTGGAATTCAACCGCAAGAGCCCGATCACACATGTGTCGGCGGACATGAACGCCCTGTTGGACAAGGCCGTGGAGCTGTCCGCCACGGATTACGATCTCAAGAAGAAATATGATTTTCGCCGAATACTTATTGTCCGCGACTACGCCCCCCGCCTGCCCGAAGTGATGTGCTCGGTGACCCAGATCCAGCAGGTGGTGATGAACCTGCTGGCCAACGCGGCCCAGGCCATGACCGAGCGGCCGGGAGGGGGTTCGTCTCCGGCCATCACCCTGAGGACCCGGCTTGAGGGAGGTTTCGTCCGCATCGACGTGGAGGACAACGGACCGGGCATGACCGAGGACGTGCGGCGCAAGGTGTTCGAGCCGTTCTTCACTACCAAACCCCCTGGGGATGGTACCGGGCTGGGCCTCTCCGTGTCTTATTTCATCATCGTTCAAAACCACGGCGGAGTCATGCGTGTGGAGTCGCAACCAGGTGTCGGCAGCACGTTCATCATCATGCTGCCGGCGCGCACTATCTCAGTCGAACCCGGCTCGACCGGGGAAACGTTTCATATCAACCCATCCCCCTAGCGGCGACCTGGCCCGGCGGGGTCGATCTTTCTTTGCGGAGCATCAGACACCAGACGGGTTTTCGCGGAGTGTCACGACGTGTCCGAACTACAGTCTTTCGCGTCGCGTCCGAGCTCCGAAGTTACAAGTTCGGCTGTTTACAAGAGCTCATGGCGGACTCGTCCCTGCGTGCGGCGGGCTCTCCACCTTCCTGTGGAGAAGAACATCCAGTAGTAAGGTGTTTGCGTCGCGCCGGCACATCATGGAAAAGTCAGTTCGTGAGGAAGAATATCGCGAAAGCACTGCCAGAGGTGTTTTTTTCGTTGAGTATGCAGACTCTGGTTGTTGACCTCGCCCCCCGTTCAACGATATCAATATAGAAATGAAGTCGCATCCATCCTGCCACACGTCTCCGCCCTCGCGGACGGATGGGCTTGCCCGTGTAACTGCGGGTTGGACCGATTTGGGGGCATCATGACCGGAGATTCAGCCTATCCCAAAATTTTGGGCGTCTATTCCCAACATATTGCGAGCGAGATCGGCTCCGGAACCACCCGGGTCGAACACCAGAACGTGACCTACTGGTATGTCCTGCAAATTGCTGACGGCCTGTTCGAGATTCAGCCTCTGACCGCGCAGGGACTACCCTCCGGGATAAAGAAGAAAGTGGCTTTCAAAAGCTTCATCACCTCCTACATCCCCGAGCCCTTCTATTACACCGAACATCCGGTGGACGTGATGGAGCGGCTTTCGCAGAAGCTACTGGATATGGACGAGGACCTCTCGCTTGGCGCGCTGGACGATCAGGAGCTGACAGCCCTGAGGGCCATCATGGTGGACCCCCTGGTTGTGGCGGACCATGCCCCGAAAGATGGGGACCAGGCCCACCAGGTTGTCCTGGATTTGGCCAGAAAGGTCGTCAGCGCACTCATGTCCCGCTGTCCGATTTGTCGGGATGAGCACCGCGTCCGATTCAACAGTTTCGGCGTGACCCTGCGCAAGGAAGGACATCACGACCAGTCCCTCGGATTTTTCTCCAAGGCCCTGGCCATAGAGAAAAACGACGAGAACATCTATTTCAACATCGCCCGCACCTGCTTCGACATGGGCGATTACGACAAATGCCGCCAGGCCTTGGAAAAGGCCCTGAGCATCAATCCTGCCTTCATTGAAGCCGCCAAATTTTTGCAATACCTGGCAAAAATGGAACCCTCCGCTGGCTGAAGCAGAGCATCCGGCCTGAAGAGTTTGCCGCCGCCTTTCCTCCGAGCGCATTCGCGTCCCGGCGATCATGAACAGGCCGTCTCGCAATCTGGTCCGCGTCGCCATTCCCATATGGGCGCATTCGTGTTATGATAAATTACTTAACTTCGGCATCGAACGGACAGTGATCACTTTTTCATCCTGACCGGCCAGGACACGCCATGACTCTTCGCTCCCCCAAGAAAGTTGCGCTCCTGGCCGCGCTCTTCATTCTCCTTTTCGGGCTCCCCTCCGGGCTCCTTTCCGGTACCGAGTCAGGGTTCTACTCCGGCCTTTTGCGCCAGCCGACTACCGCCTGGGCCCAGGGCAAGAAACGCGTCCTGGTCCTGCATTCCTACAACAAGGGCCTGACCTGGACCGACAGCGAGGACGAAGGCATTACCGCCGTGCTCAAGGCCGTGCCCAACTTGGACGTGTTCACGGAATACATGGACGCCAAGCGCATCTACGAGCGAGACAAGGACGACATGTGGTCCGACTATCTCAAAAACAAATATTCCGGCGTGGCCATCGACCTTATCATCGTTACCGACGACGACGCCTTCCAATTCATGCTCGACAGGCGGGCGGCCCTGTTTCCCACCGCACCGATGGTGTTCTGTGGGGTGAACTTCTTCGAGGAGTCCATGCTGAACGGAGTCCACGGGTCCGTCACCGGCGTCGTGGAGGCCTACGACGTGCGTAACACCCTGCGTACGGCCCTGGCTCTACACCCCGGAACCCACCGCATCGTGGTGATCAACGACCGCTCGGCCACCGGGCTGGCCAACAGAAAGGTGCTGGCCGAGGTCATGCCCGAGTTCGAAAAGAAGGTCGGCGTGACCTACCTCGACGACCTGGACATGGACGAACTCCTGGCCCGGGTGCGCGCCTTGGCCCCAGGAGACATCATCCTGCTGCTGACCTTCAACCGGGACCGCTCGGGCAAGCCCTTCGACTACGACGAGTCAATCGACATGGTGGCCGGGGAGTCCAAGGTACCCATCTACGGCGTCTGGGACTTCTATCTGGGCAAGGGTATCGTGGGGGGGCGTCTGACCAGCGGTGTCGACCAGGGGCGCGTGGCCGCTGAAATGGCCCTGCGCATCCTCGGTGGCGAGAAGGCCGGGGACATTCCGGTGGTGACCGAGAGCACCAACCGCTACATGTTCGACTACGTTCAGTTGCGCCGTTTCGGGATCTCCGTGGGCGACCTTCCCGAGGGGAGCCTGGTGATCAACCGTCCGGTCTCGTTCTACGAGGAGAACCGAAGTAAGGTGCTGGTTGTGGGCGGCGCGTTCCTGATCATGTTGGCCATGCTGGTGGTCTTGTGGGTGAACATCCAGGGACGCAAGAAGACCGAGGCCAGTCTGCGCGAGTCCGAGGAGAAATTTGAGCGGATTTTCCGCCACAGCCCGGACTGGATAGCCATAATGCGGCTGCGCGACGGTTCCTACGTGGACGTCAACGACGCCTTCGAGAAGATCACTGGCTTTACGCGCGACGAAGTCATCGGCAAGACCTCCATGGAAATTGGCATCTACGCAAACCCCGGAGAACGCTACGAAATTGACGAGGCCTTCCTACGCCAGGGCCGCACCCAGAACCAGGAGCTGCAATACCGCCTCAAGTCCGGGGAGGTCATTACCGTCGAGCGATCAGGAGAACTGGTGGAGATTGGAGGAGAGGAGTGTGTGGTCTCCATCGTGCGCGACGTCACTGCCAAGAAACAGGCCGAGCAGGCTCTCCTGGAATCTGAGCGGCAGAAGAAGCTGCGTACAGAGGCCGAGATCAAAATGCTCCAGGCCCAGATTAATCCGCATTTTCTGTTCAACGCCATCACCTCCATCATGCATTACATCCGGACCGACCCGAACATGGCCTCCGAACTCCTGGTGAAGCTGGGGGACTTTTTCCGCAAGAACATCAAGCCCGGCGGGGCCAGCATCCCCCTGTCCAAGGAGCTGGAGCACTGCGAGGATTACCTGTCCATCGAGCGGGCCCGCTTCGAGGACCGCCTCAGGGTGGTCTACGACATTGACCCGGCGGCCCTGGAATGCCTCGTGCCGCCGCTCATCCTGCAGCCCCTGGTGGAGAACGCACTGCGTCACGGCATCATGCCCAGGGAGGAGGGCGGGGAGATCATCGTCGGGGCTTACCCAGAGAACGGTGCGGTTCGAATTTTCGTCAAGGACGACGGAGTGGGCATGGATCCAGCTCACGCGGCCGCATTGTTGTCGGAGACCCCGGAGGGCGCTTCGATGTCCGGGGCCGGCATGGCCCTGCGCAACGTCAACGACCGGCTGGTGGCCATCCACGGCGCGCGGCACGGCCTGCGTATAGATAGCCGGCCGGACCTGGGCACGACCGTCTCCTTCTCCATCCCGCGCATATGAGTCTGAGTGTTTTCATCATAGACGATGAGGGGCCAGTACGCCGGGAGCTCAGACACCAGCTGGGGCGTATCGAAGGCGTGGTGGTGGTGGGCGAGGCGGCCAGCGGCACGGCGGCCATGCCCGAAATGCGAGCCCTGCTGCCCGATGTGGTCTTTCTGGACATTCAGATGCCCGGGCTCTCGGGGCTGGAGCTGTCCTACCTCTTCGACGACCTCTCCAGGAAGCCACTGCTGGTGTTCGTCACCGCCTACGAGGAACACGCGGTCAAGGCCTTCGAGCTGGACGCCCTGGACTACATTCTCAAGCCCTTCTCCCTGGACAGACTGCGCAGGACCATCGACAAAGCCCGTCGTTACCTTCGCCTGGAGGAGCCTGCCGGCCTTGGCCAGGCTTTGGCCGGGGCAGCCGGTACAGGCGGCCCGATTGGTCAGGACGGCCAGGATACCATCTACAAACCGGCCACCGCCGAATCCGCGCCACCCGAGAAACGCATCCCTCTTTACGACGGTGAGAGAATCGTGCCCACCCTGCCCCGGCACATCTTTTACGTGACCAGTGAAGCGGGGCGCATTACCGTTCACGCGGTCCACGGCCGCTACACGGCCAAGTCCACCATTACCGAACTGGAGGAACGCCTGGTGCCGCATGGCTTCTTTCGTGCCCACCGCAGCCATTTGGTGAACTTGAACCACGTGGCTGAGATCATCCCCTGGACCGGCGGTAGCTACAAACTGATCATGAGCGACCGCGAACGCTCGGAAATCCTGGTCAGTCGCTACAACGCCAAGGAACTCAAAGCCCACTTCGACATCTGAGGCCGCGTGTTCAGGCGTGCCGTCCTCATTGAAGGGCGTGCCTGCTTGGCCCAAGAGCCTGGCTCAGCTGTTTGGAAGACCGCCCATTCAGCTTCCCACCAGCTCCATTCATCCCTGAAATCGCGCCAGGCGTGTTTGCGTGATACGGTAAAATTTTAAAATAATACAATTTATTTCCCAGACGTCGGCCCGGGCGCATGAATCGACCTTTGAGACCTCAAATCAAGCCATTCAGCCCCGTTCCCAGCGGCTTGAAAATATTTTTTCACAATTTCTTCCCGTAGCCATACTTTTTCTCCATCCGGATCCGCCGCGCGCGGCTCACGGCCTCGGGCGGCCCGCGCCTAGCGAGACTGCCGCTCCACACCCCTGCCACACCAGGAGGATCAACCCATGTTCGAGCTTTTCAAAACAAAGGCCGAAGCCGTCAGCGCCGAGGTGCACCGCTTCGCGGGCAAGGACCAGGCCCTGGACTTCATCAAGGAGACCTTCCGCAAGGAAGGCGTCGCCGACACCCCCCAGTCCTACGCCGTCTGGACCGACTGCCCCTTTCTGAAAGGGGTGGACAAGGACGAGTTGGCCAAGGAGTTCCCCGGCCTCAAGTTCAACGTTACCCGCGATCTGGCCGAGAAGGCCAAAATCGGCGTAACCCAGATGCACTGGGCTTTGGCCGACACCGGCACCGTGGTCCAGAACTCCACCGATCCCAGGGAGCGTCTGGCCTCGTCCTTGACCTGGATCCACCTGGCCATCCTGGACACCGGCGCCATCCTGCCCGACATGACCACGCTCATGGAGACCGTTCACCCCAAGGACGCCGCCTATCTGGCCCTCATCTCCGGACCCAGCCGCACGGCAGACATCGAGCGCGTGCTGACCATCGGCGTGCATGGACCTGAACGTTTGATCATCCTCTGCATCGACGATCTGGGAGGACACAACTGATGGCCAGCACAGAATTCAAGAAATCCGTGGACAAGGCGCTCCAGAACTCCAATCTGGGCGGCGCCCTGGGCCGCTTCTCCGAGGCCTACGCCGTGGCCCGCAAGAAGGCTTACGAGGGTATCGACTTCGAGCAACTGCGCGGGCGCATCGCGGCCATCAAGGGGTATGCCGCCGAGCACCTGGACGAACTGGCCGATCAGTTCACCAAGGCCGCCACGGCACGCGGGGCCAAGGTCATTCGGGCCAATTCCCCCCAGCAGGTCAAGGACTACATCTCCAACCTTTGCCGCGAAAAGGGCGTCAAGCGGATCGTGAAGTCCAAGTCCATGGCCACCGAGGAGATCCACCTGAACCAGCACCTGATCGCCCAGGGACTCCAGGTGAATGAGACCGACCTGGGAGAGTGGATCATCCAACTGGCCGGGCAGACGCCTTCCCACATGGTCATGCCCGCCATCCATATGACCCGCGACGAGGTGGCCGACCTGTTCAGCAAGGAAATCCACGAGCGCTTGAGCAACGACATCCCCAAGCTGGTCAAGGTGGCCCGCAAGGAGTTGCGCGAGAAGTTCCTGCGGGCCGACATGGGCATCTCCGGTGCCAACATCGCCATCGCCGAGACCGGTACCCTCGCCATTGTCACCAACGAGGGCAACGCCCGACTGACCACCAGCCTGCCCAATATCCACGTGGCCGTGGTGGGTCTGGAGAAGCTCATCCCCACCTGGGCCGACGCCGCCCCCATCCTGGTGGCTCTGCCCAAAAGCGCCACCAGCCAGCAACTCACCAGCTACGTGAGCTTCATCACCGGGGTTACCTCCAACGACGACGGCTCCATGAAGGACATGCACATCATCCTCATGGACAACAAGCGTACCGAAATGGCTGCCGACCCCATCTTCAAGCAGGCCCTGCAGTGCATCCGCTGCGCATCCTGCCTGAACGTCTGCCCGGTCTACCGGCTGGTGGGCGGCCATGTGTTCGGCAAGGTCTACACCGGCGGCATCGGCACTATCCTCACCGCCTGGTTCGACGAACTGAAAAAGAGCGAAGAGATCCAGGGGCTGTGCATCCAGTGCGGCAACTGCAAGCAGGTCTGCCCAGGTAAGATCGATATCCCGGCACTCATCCTCGAAGTGCGTCGCAGGCTGGTCAAGGAGAAGGGCCAGAGCATGACCCAGAAGGCCATCTTCTCCGTGGTCAACAACCGCAAATTGTTCCACGGCATGCTGCGGGCCGCCTCCAAGGTGCAGGGCGTAGTGGCCAGGGAGGGCTTCATCCGCCACCTGCCCCTGTTCCTCTCCGACCTCTCCGAATTCCGCAGCCTGCCCGCCATCGCGGACAAGCCCTTTCGGGACGTGTTCGACACCATCAGTCAACCGGTGCTGCCCAGGAAAGTGGCCTTTTACTCCGGCTGCCTCATCGACTTCGCCTACCCCGGGATGGGTGAGAAACTGGTGAAAATCTTGAACAAGGCCGGCTACAATGTCACCTTCCCCAAGGCCCAGACCTGCTGTGGAGCGCCTGCCCGTTACAACGGGGCCTACGAGGTGGCCGCCGGCAACGCCACGGACAACATCAATGCCCTGCTTGGAGAGGACGTCGACTACGTGATCAGCGCTTGCCCCACCTGTACCGGCGCGCTGAAAAACGAGTTCATCGAGGTCTACGAGAGCCTTGGGAATCGGGACATGCTGCCCAAGGCTCGCCGCTTGGCCACCAAGACCGTGGACTTCTCCACCTTCGTCAAGCAGCTGGTGGACGAGGGCAAGCTCACATTCAAGGAAGGCAGGTCCCTGGGCAGGATCACATACCACGACTCCTGCCACCTGAAGCGCACCCTGCACGCCGAGAAGGAGCCCAGACAACTTCTGACCCTGGCCGGCTTCGAACTGGACGAGATGTTCGAGTGCGACATGTGCTGCGGCATGGGCGGGTCCTACTCGCTCAAGTTTCCCGAGATCTCCAAACCCATGCTGACCCGCAAGCTGGCCAACATCAAAGCCACAGGAGCGCCCGTCGTGGCCATGGACTGCCCGGGCTGCGTCATGCAGATCAAGGGCGGCCTGGATAAGGACGGCTCCCCGGTTGCGGTGAAGCACACTGTGGAGCTTCTGGCCGATCTGCTGGAATAATCTGTAATGCCCAGGGAGCCTCGACCTACGCGGGACTCCCTGGGCAACTCTCCAGTCCATGACGGCCCTTCCGGGAAATCGGCCCCCCCGCGAGGGCCGTCTCCTTTTCAGTATGGCCCTCACGGCAAAAAGAGACCGGCGAAGGCGCATCGAGCGCCCCCGCCGGGGAAATCAGGACCGAAGCGGAACGGGGCTTTCCGCTACATGGCCTTCTTGGACTTCGCGGGCTTCTCAGGATTCGGGTTTTCCATTTCCTTCGTGTTCTTCATTTCCTTCTTGGGCTTCATGGCCTTCATAGCTTTCTTGGGCTTCATGGCCTTCTCGGGCTCGGGTCCGGGGAAGTTCATGACCATACCGCCCATCTTCATGCACTCGTCGATGCTACCGACCGTGGAGGTCTGGCCGGCGACGGAGCACTCAACGGTGGCGGGAGCGGCCTTCTTCTTCATCTTGCCCTTGCCGGCGGCAAAAGCAGCTCCGGCGGACAGGGACATAGCCAGCACCAGGGCGGAAACAATCAGCTTTTTCATGGTCTCAAGCTCCTTGGAAAGTTTTCCAGCTATCTAACCAAGCCCCGGGCCAGCGGCAAGAGGTTTCATGAAATTATTTTCATATTTCTCAAAAGAGTCATGTTGGAGCGCACGACAGGTTCTTTGCCGCTCAATCTTCATTTCGTTGAAACGGTGATGTCACCCGAGGGGGGCGGCTTTGACGGCTTTATCTTTGTGCGGTCCGCGTGGACGGCAAATCCTGGCAATTCCAGCCTCCACCAAGTGTCTTATAAAGCTTCACCATGCCCAGGAGCACGTTGGCACTCGCCGTGCATTCGTTGTCCTGGGCCTCGTAGAGAGATTTTTCCGCAGACAGGACATCCAGAAAATTCGTCAGCCCCTTGCCGTACCGTTCCCGGGCCAGGGCCAAGGCCTCTTCGTTGGCCTTTACCGCACCAGTCAGACTCTGTTTTCTCTCCTGCTCCGTGGAGATCGTGGTCAAGGCGTTTTCCACGTCCTCCAGGGCGACCAGCCAGGCGGAACGGTATCCGGCCAGGGCCTCCACGTAGGCGGCCTGCTTCTTCTTTACATCCGCGCGGGCTTTTCCGGCGTCGAACACTGGAGCGGAGACGGCGGGTATGACGCTCCAGTACCAGTTGGCCAAGCCCAGGAATTTCGTGAGCACGTTACCCTGGATGCCTATTCCCATGGTCAGGTCGAACGCAGGGTACTGTTCGGCCGCCGCCACTCCGATGTTAGCCGACGCTGCGGCGAGCTGGTGTTCCGCCTTGCGCAGGTCTGGACGTCTGTCGAGGAGTTCCGATGGCAGACCGGGCGCGTACACGCGCTCCGGAGAGGGTAGGGGCTGAGTCGCCGAAAGCTGGGAGGCGAGCGCTTCCGGCTCGCGCCCGAGCAGAACGCCCAGACGGTGGATTGCCTGTCGCACGGACGCCTCGCGGGTCGGAATGTCCGCCTGAATGGCCGCAAACTGGGCCTGTGCCTGAAACACGTCCAGCTGGCTGGTGAGCCCGATCCGGGAGCGTTCGCGCGTCACTTCGACGTTATCCTTCTGGGAAGCGGCCGAGGCTCGGGCGATCAGTAGGCGTTGCTGCTGCTGCCTGAGTTCGATGTAGTTGGAGGCCACGTCCCCCAGCAGGGTCAGAACGACCGCCCGCATATCCTCGACACTTGCCTCCAATTCGGCCCGGGACGCCTCGCGCTTGCGACGTTGCCCGCCGAACATGTCCAGCTCCCAGGAGACGTCCGACCCCACCTGATAAGTGGTGCTGGCCGTGACGGGTTGGGAACTCACGGCCGTCTCCACGGCGGCCAGGGAGGAACTGTCGCTGTAGCTGGACGTGGTGGCGGCGCTCACGTTGAGCGCCGGCAATGCCGCGGCCCTGGTTATGGCGGCGTCCGCCCTGGCCTGGTCGATTCTAGCTATGGCCTGGGTAACATCCGGATTGCCGTTCACGGCCTGAGTGATGAGTTCGGTAAGCACCGGGTCGTCGAATGATTTCCACCAAGCCGACGTATCCAGGTCAGGCGCAGCCTCGGCCGAAACGGATGATTCCATCCACGTGGCCGGGGCGTCGAAGCGGACACGCTCGTAGTCCGGACCGACGCTCACGCAGCCTGCGAGGACGATGGCAAGAAGGGCCAGGCAGGCAGAACGCCTCATGATCCTCCCTCCGTCGGGGATTGGGTTGGTTGGGAGGCCAGGGAGTTGGTTGTCGGCGTTTCAATGAAAATGTCCAACTGCTGGCCCACGAATGCGGGCATATCCTTGCGGTCGAAGCTGTAGATGATCTGGAGCACGCGGGTGTCCACCCGCTCGGTGCTGCTGCCGGTGAGGGACGACTTGGGCACCATGTAAGGCTCCACCCTCACGAAGCTCAACTCGGCCTTGATATCCCGGTTGCCGCGCATGTAAGCCATTGCCCGTGCTCCGTCGACGAAGCGCCAGGCGTCGTTTTCGTCCACGTCCACACGCACCTGCATGCGGTCCAGGTTGCCCAGGCGCATGAGGGGGGTCGTAAGACTGCCCGTGGCCGCGTATTCACCGCGCCGCACGTTCACCTGGAGTACCTCGCAGTCGATTGGAGCACGCACGCTGAGTCGCTCCACGGCGGTCTCGGCTGCGGCCAACTCGGCTTGGGCCACCTCGACGTCCGCCTTTGCGCTTTCGAGTTTGGCTTTGGCCAATGCAAGTGCGTTGCGGCGCTTTTCCAGCTCATCGACGCTCACTGCCCGGCGATCCTTGACGTCCCGCATAATGGAGAACTGCGTCTGGTAGTCCGTGAGGGAGGCCTTTGCTTCTTCAAGCGTTCCCTTGGCCTTGAGGAGATCCGCTCGCTTGACCTCGCGGTCGGCCCCGGCCTCGCGGTCGTCGATATCGAAAAGAGACTGGCCCTCTCGCACCTTGTCGCCGGCCCTGACGTACACCCGCGACACCACCCCGCCCACCGACGTTCCCAGGGCGATGTTGTTGGAGTCGGCTTCCACGATACCGGCCCCGCCGAGGTAGGAGGCGTACGGAGCCTGCGCGGGCTGGGCCACTGGCTGCGATTGGGATGGGGCTCGCTCGGACTTGAGCGATATGGCCACGGCCATGACTATCCCGGCCAGGGCCAGGACAGGGAGCAGTGTATTCTTGAGAGTCACGAGCATCCTCCTTGATGCTTTCCGGAGACGGTCTCCACGCGGTCAACGCGGCCATCGTCCATGTGCGCCATGCGGTCCGCGTATTCGAAAATCCTGGGATCGTGGGTCACGATGACCAGAGAGCGATTCCCCGTGATGGCCAGCGACCGGAGCAGGTCCATCACTACCGCGCCGGTGACGTGGTCCAGGGAGCTGGTGGGCTCGTCGCAGACAACCAACTTGGGCTTGTGGATCAGGGCGCGGGCGATGGCCACCCGCTGCTGCTGCCCGCCCGAAAGATCGCGCGGCAGCGAGTCCTCCTTCCCGGAAAGCCCCACCTCGTGGAGAATGGCCAAGGCTGCGTCCAGGGCCCGCGACCGGGGAACACCGTTTATGAGCAGCGGCAGACATGCGTTTTCAGCCGCGGTGATCGTAGGCACCAGATTGAACGCCTGGAAGACGAAACCGATGTGCTGGCCCCGAAACAACGTCCGCTCGCTGGGCGACAGGAGGGACATGTCCTGGCCCAGCAGCGCGCAAGAGCCTTCGTCTTGGTTCAGAATGCCCGCCATCACGGAGATGAGGGTGGTTTTGCCACATCCGGACGGTCCCACCAGCATGAAGATCTCACCCGTGCCCACTTCCAGGTCCACGCCGCGAAGAGCCTGGGTCCTGGTCGAGCCAGATCCGTAGGACTTGGTGACTCCCCGGCAGCTCACCGAGATGGATGACGTGTTCATGGTCAGGCCTTGAACACGACGGCGGGTTCGAGCTTCAGCACCTTGCGCGTGCTCAGCATGGCCGCCAGGGTCACGATGAGCATCACCGCGCCGCCGCTGGCGGCCAGGAGCTCCCAAGTCATTTTGGGTTGGGGACCCATGCCCCCGGTCGAGACGGCCATGTACACCGCACTGAGTCCAGCACCCAGGCCGAACCCCACGAAACCCACGAGTAGCGCCTGGAGAATGATCATGCGGATGAGTGTGGAGTCCGTCGCTCCCATGGCCTTGAACACGCCGAAATAGCGTAGGTTGTCCTGGATGAAGTTGTAGAAGATCTGACCCGTCACCGCAGTGCCGACTACAAAGCCGATCACCACGACAAAGCCGATGTTCACGAGGATGTTGGTGTTGTTGATGATGTGTTGCAGGGATTTTTTCTTGAATTCTTCGGACGAATAGGCAGCGAGCCCGGTTTCGGCCGTGATGCGGCGGCTCACGTCCTCGGGGCGCTCGCCAGGTTTGGCCTTGGCCAGCACGAAGCTCAGAAGCTTGCGTTCACTGAAGGCGAAGTTCTTGGCGCGCGAATAGGTGGTGAAGATGACCGGCTGGGACATGAAGCTCGGCGTGGCCCGGGCGATGCCCACCACCTGGGCGCGCTTGTCGTCGATTTCCAGAATGTCGCCCACTTTGATGGGGACCAGAGATCCGTCGACCGCATGGGTGGCCAACCGACCCTTGGCCCCTGCCTCGTCCACGATGACTGCGTCGGGGATGCGCAGGTCGGCCAGCTTGCCTTCGAGCATCACGGCAGGGCCTCCGATGAGGGTTGCCTCGTCCAGGCCGTACATCAGGCACTGGGTTGTCTCACCGTTTTGAAGGCGAACCTTCTGACCACCCTTGAAGAAAGGAACGGCCCACTCCACGCCGCTGACCCCGCGCACGCGATAGAGCTGGGTGTCCTGGATGGGCTCGGAATCGTCGACGGACTGCACCTTGGGGTCCATGACCCAGATGTTGGGCAGGTTCATGTCGGAGATGGCCCCGTAGGTCTGGCTGAGAATGTCCACCAGTATTGCGGGCTGCTGGATCATAATGACGGAGGACAGGGCTATCGCGACGATGATGCCCAAGTATTTACCCTTGTCTCCGAACAGCATCTTAAGGGCGATGATGTACATGGAATTCTTATTTTTCGTTGGTTTGGGTCGATGGATGCGGAGCGGTGTGTTTTCGGGCTGTGGCGTTGCGCTACTCCTCCTTAGATACCCGTGAAACGGTTCAGGTTACAACGTTGGGAGATGGACACGCGGCGTGATTCCGAAAGGCGGTGGAGCAGGAGAGGCGGGTGAAAAAAAGCGGGGGGAGAGAAATCTCCCCCCGCGCGGTTAGACAGACGACAGGGTGGGCAATGGTCAGGCTCGCGGCGGCTTAGGCCGAGTGTGGTGGGGCGATGCCGCGAGGGGGAACTGCCGGTCGGCCCGCGACCAAGTTGTCGAGATCCTTGAGATCGCTCCTGATGTTCAGCAACTCACAAGCACACGGATATTCTTGTTACGCCCCCGGAAGTGGTCATCTCTACTTCTGAGGCCACTACCGGGGGCGATTTTACCTATTTCCCAGCGCGGCCGTCGTCGCAGGCATCGCCTCCACCGCTGGTGTGCTCCGCGGTGGCGGAGAGGGTGCAGGCTTCGACCACGGCGGGGTTTGCGGCCGAGCCCTGGGCTGGTGAGCCGACGCTCGCGGCGACGCCCGCCAGCAGGTTCAGCTGGTTCCAGCGGTCCATGACGTCGCTCTCCAGGGTGGTTCGCAGCTGCTTGGCCGTTTCCGGCATCATCTTGTCCAGGGCCGCGAAGCGGTTTTCGCTCAGGATGAAGTCGGAGACGCTTCCGTCAGGAGCCTTGGAGTCGATGACCAGGGGATTCTTGCCCTCGTCGGCCAGCAGGGGGTTGTAGCGGAACAGCGGCCAATATCCGGAGGCCGTGGCCAGCTTCTCCTGGTCCTGGGTCTTGCCCATGCCGCGCTTGATGCCCTGGTTGATGCAGGGGGCATAGGCCAGGATGATGGAGGGGCCGGGGTAGGCCTCGGCCTCGGAGAAGGCCTTGATCATCTGCTGCTTGTTGTAGCCCATGGACACGGTGGCCACGTACACGTTGCCGTAGGTCATGGCTATGCGGGCCAGATCCTTCTTGCGGGTGCGCTTGCCCGCGGCCGCGAACTTGGCGATGGCCCCGGTGGGGGTAGCCTTGGAGGACTGGCCGCCGGTGTTGGAGTACACTTCGGTGTCCATCACCAGGATGTTGATGTTCTCGCCGGAGGCGATGACGTGGTCAAGGCCGCCGAAACCGATGTCGTAGGCCCAGCCGTCGCCGCCGAAGCACCACACGCTCTTCTTGACCAGGAGGTCCGCGCCGGCCTCGACGGCCTTCAGGACCTCGGACTTGGCGGGCATGGCGGCCAGGATGGACTTGATCTGCCTGGCGAACAGGGCGGACTTGTCGGCATCCTCGCTGCCGCACAGCCAGCCGTTCAGAGCTGCCTTGAGGTCGTCGGGGAGATCCTCGGCCAGGGCGGCCTTGACCGTCTCCATGAGTCGCGCGCGGCGATGGTCCGTGGCGAAGCCGATGCCGTAGCCGAACTCAGCGGCGTCCTCGAACAGCGAGTTGCCCCAAGCCGGGCCATGGCCGTCCTTGTTCTGGCAGTAGGGAGTGGTGGGGGCGGACGCACCCCAGATGGAGGAGCAGCCCGTGGCGTTGGCCACGATCATGCGCTCGCCGAACATCTGGGTGAGCACGCGCACGTAAGGGGTCTCGCCGCATCCGGCGCAGGCCCCGGAGAATTCCATGAGGGGCTGGCTGAACTGGGAGCCCTTCACGGAGTCGCGCTTCATCAGACCGTCCTTCCAGGACACGGTCTGGCAAAAGGCGAAGTTGGGCACTTCGCGTTGAAGCTGGGTGTCGATGGGCTTCATGACCAGGGCCTTCACCTTGGCCGGGCAGATGTCCGCGCAGTTGCCGCAGCCCATGCAATCCTGGGTGTTGATCTGGATGCGGAAGGCCAGCCCCTTGAGTTCCTTGCCCTGGGCGGGAAGGGTTTCGAAGTCGGCCGGAGCCTTGGCTTTCTCCTCATCGCTCAGCAGGTTGGGCACGATGGCCGAGTGAGGGCAGACGAAGGCGCACTGGTTGCATTGGATGCAGTTTTCTTTCACCCATTGGGGAACGTTGATGGCCACGGCCCGCTTCTCGTACTGGGAGGTGGACACCGGCGTGACGCCCGCAGGGTCGAACACGGACACCGGCAGGGTGTCGCCCTTCTGGGCCAGGACCGGCCTGGCGATCTTGGCCACGTAGTCCGGGACGTTGGCGGTGGGCTTTTCGGCTTCCGCGGCGTCTGACCAAGCGGCCGGATACTTCATCTCCGTGAGGGCGGCCACGGTCTGGTCCACGGCGTCGATATTCATCTGCACGATCTTCTCGCCTTTCTTGCCGTAAGCCTTCTGGATGGACTTCTTCAGAAGTTCTACGGCCTTCTCGAAGGGCAGGACCCCCGCCAGCTTGAAGAAGGCGGTCTGCATAATCATGTTGATGCGACCGCCGAGCCCTACCCCCTGGGCGATCTTCACGGCGTCGATGTTGTAGAACTTGAGCTTCTTCTTGGCGATGGCGGCCTTAACGTGTCCGGGAAGCTCCGCGTCCATATCCTCCAGGGTCCAACGGGAATTCAGCACGAAGGTGCCGCCTTCCTTGATGCCCTCCAGCACGTCGTAGAGGGTCACGTAATTGGACTTGTGCACTGCCACGTAGTCGGCGGCGTTGACCAGATAGGTGGAACGGATGGGCTCCTTGCCGAAGCGCAGGTGGGACACGGTGATGCCGCCCGACTTCTTGGAGTCGTAGGCGAAGTAGCCCTGGGCGTACATATCGGTGTTGTCGCCGATGATCTTGATGGCTTCCTTGTTCGCGCCCACGGTGCCGTCCGAACCCAGACCCCAGAACATGCACTGCACGGTGCCGGCCGGGGTGGTGTCCTTGTAGGCGGGCATGGGAAGGGAGGTCCCGGCAACGTCGTCGTTGATGCCTACGGTGAAGTGGTTCTTCCTGGCGCCGGCCATATTGTCGTACACGGCCTTGACCATGGCCGGGGTGAACTCCTTGGAGCCCAGACCGTAGCGGCCGCCGATCAGGGCTGCAGGGTTGCCCGCGTCGCGCAGAGTGGAGGCCACGTCCAGATACAGGGGCTCGTAGGAGGAACCGGGCTCCTTGGTGCGGTCGAGCACGGTGACGGTCTTGGCGGTCTTTGGCAGGGCGCCCAGGAAGGACTCGGAGCACCAGGGGCGGTACAGTCGCACGGTGACCAGGCCGATCTTCTCGCCCTTGGCGGCGTCAATGACTTCCTTGATGGTCTCGCAGGAGGAGCCCATGGCCACGACGACGCGCTCGGCATCGGGGGCGCCGTAATAGTCGAAGAGGCCGTAAGAGCGACCGGTGGCGGCGGAGACCTTCTTCATGACCTCCTTCACGATGCCCGGCACGGCCTGGTAATACTTGTTGGCGGCTTCACGTCCCTGGAAGTAGATGTCCGGGTTCTGGGCCGTGCCGCGCACGTCGGGATGCTCGGGGTTCATGGACCGGGCACGGAAGGCGGCCACCTTGTCCATGTTCACCATCTTGGCGATTTCGGAGAAGTCGAGCACCTCGATCTTTTGGACCTCGTGGGAGGTGCGGAAGCCGTCGAAGAAGTGCAGGAAGGGAACGCTTGCCTCGATGGCGGACAAATGGGCCACCAGAGCCATGTCGTGGGCCTCCTGGACTGAGCAGCCGGCCAGCATGGCGAAACCGGTCTGGCGGCAGGCCATCACATCCTGGTGGTCGCCGAAGATGGACAGAGCGTGGGCTGCCAGAGCCCGGGCCGACACGTGGAAGACGCCGGGCAGCAGCTCGCCGGCGATCTTGTACATGTTGGGGATCATGAGCAGCAGGCCCTGGGATGCGGTGTAGGTGCTGGTGAGCGCCCCGGCGGACAGGCAGCCGTGCACCGCTCCGGCGGCCCCGGCCTCGGACTGCAGCTCCCGGACCTTCATGGTCTGGCCGAAGATGTTCTTCATGCCCTGGGAGGACCACTCGTCGACCATCTCGCCCATGTTGGACGAAGGAGTGATGGGGTAGATGGCCGCGCATTCGGACAGAGCGTAGGCCACCCAAGAGGTGGCGGTGTTGCCGTCCACTGTCTTGATCAGTTTCTGTGCCATTGACTTGCTTCCTTCCTATGTTCCGTATGTGGGTTGTTTAGAGCCCAAGTCCCTGCCGGATCGCGGCCATATCCAGATGGGCGGCCACCAGTTGGGATGCTTGTTGAAATTTGCCGGGGTCGCGTAGCTTGTGCCTGGCCAGCAGGGCGTCCATGAGTCTGGCCGCAGTGTAGGTGTCTTCCCGGACTACGATGATGGGCACCCCCGCGTTCTCCGCCCGAGCCAGGATGATGTCGTTGGGGTAGAGGTTGCCGGTGAGCACCAAGCAGGCCGCACGGCCCTCTATGGCCACCAGTTGCAGGTCCGAGCGATCTCCCCCCAGAATGACGGCGGCCTTTTGGTGCTTGCGGAAGTGGGCCAGGAAGTTCTCCACCTGCATGGTGCCGATGAGGAACGACTCAGCCACCGTGTCGGCCCCGTGCGCCCCGGAAATGATCTTTCCTCCAAGTCGCTCCGCAAGAGAGTTCACCGTCACCGAGCCCAGCAGCCGGTCGTGGGGCATGAGCCCGAGCAACCTGACACCACGTCTGGCCAGGAAAGGCACGAGAACGCCCGTCACTTCCTCCAAGTAGTGGCCGGGCACGTCGGAGAGCACGAAGCCAAGCATCTTGTCGCCCATACGCTCCTTGATGGCCAGGAGGATGTCGTAATTCATCTCGTGGGTGCAGCGGTCCACGATGATCACCGGTACGTCAAGAGCCTTGGCCACCGTGGCCCCGTCCAGGCAGGCGTAGAGGCCGGAGTGAAGGAATCCGCCGGAACCGCCCACCAGGGTGACGTCCTTGCCCTTGGAAATAACCTTGTAGGCTTTCAGGATGTCGCCGGTGCGGTCCTGGCAGGCGCCCTGGGCGAAGACCTTATGCATGAAATCCTGGGTGACCAGCACCGGGGTGGCCAGAGCCGGCGGGACGTCCAGGCCGAGGGCTTGGCCGATGGCGAAGGCGTCCATGTCGCCGAAGGCGTCGCCGATACGGGTCGCCTGGGCTCCCACGGGCTTCAGGTACCCCACGGAGAGACCGTCCTTCTTGAATGTCAGACCAAGCCCCAGGCAAAGGGTGTTCTTCCCTGAGAAAGGCATGGTGGAACCGATGTACAGGCCGGGCATGGCTTTTGGTTCTCCCTTGGCTACCGTGGCAGGAGCATGAGGCGCGCGTCGGCTATGACCGCGCGTTCACTGTTGACCAGGACGGGGCTCAGTTCGGCCTCGAATATCTCGGGGAAGTCCATCGCCAGCTGGGAGAGGCGTATGACGATGTCTTCGAGCGCCTCGACGTTCGCGGGCGGTTCCCCGCGCACCCCCGTGAGGAGCATGTAGGAATCGATCTCTCGGATGAGCTGACGGGCGTCATACATTGAAACTGGAGCCAGCCGGTACGAGATGTCTTCCAGCACGTCAACATAAATCCCCCCCAGGCTGAAGCGCAAAAGCGGTCCGAAGTGGTCGTCGCGGCGAAACCCGATCACGACCTCCTTCATGTTTACGGCGGCCTGTTCCTGGATGACGCAGCCGGTAACATGGGCATCCGGCCGGGTGATCTTCACGTGTCCGGTGATTTCCAGGAAGGCTCGGCGCAATTCCTCGGCGTCTTTCACTCCCACTGCCACGGCCCCGGCGTCGGCCTTGTGAGCGATCTGGGGGGAGGCTACCTTGCACACCACAGGATATCCGATCCTTGCGGCTACGGCCAGGGCCTCGTCGGAGGTTCTGGCCAAGGAGGATCTGGCGGCCGGGAGGTCGTAGGCCTTGAGGATGTCCTGGGCTGGTTCCTCCGGAATTTCGGTCAGGCCGTGGGCACGGCACTCCTTGATGACCCGGCGGACCACGTCCTTGCGACCCTCCACGCTTGCCATCACCGGCGAAGGGCGGGATTTGCGCAGGCCGTAGCGGTACATGGCCTCAAGGGCGCGTACCGCCTGTTCCGGGAAGGGATAGCAGGGGACTTGTGCCTCGCGCAGGATGATCACACCCGCCTCCATGCGCGCCTTGCCCATGAAGCAGCACAGTACGGGCTTGTGCTTGCCCTTGCCGGCCCGGACCACGGCCTCGGCCAGCTTCCCGGCGTCGCTGTAGGCCGTAGGCGCGATGAGCACCAACAGGCTGTCCACCTGGTTGTCCTCCAGGACCACGGAGACGGTACGCTCCAGGCGATCGCCGTCGGCGTCGGCCAGGATGTCCACCGGATTGTAGATGCCGGCGGCGGACGGCAGGTCCGCTTTGAGGGTGTCCACGGTCTGCGCCGAGAGCGGAGTCATTGCCAAAAGCGATTTCCCGGCCGCGTCGGCGGCCAGGATGGCCGGCCCCCCCGCGTTGGTGACGATGGCCAGGCGTGGCCCCTGGGGCAGGGGCTGGCTGGAGAAGGCCTGGGCCAAGTCGAACATTTCCGGGATGGTCTGGGCGCGCAGGATGCCCGTCTGGCGGAAAGCGGCCTCGTAGGCGTGCTCCGAGCCTGCCAGGGATCCGGCGTGGGAGGAGGCGGCCTTGGCCCCGGCCGGGGTGGACCCTCCCTTGAGCATGATGACCGGTTTCTCCCGAGTGATCTTGCGGGCCATGCGCAGGAAGGCCTCACCGTGCTCCACGTTCTCCAGGTAGCCCAACACCACTCTGGTGTCCGGGTCCTGAGCCAGGGCGTAGAGCATGTGGGTCTCGTCCACCACTGCCTTGTTGCCCAGGCTTACGAACGTGGAAAAGCCGATGGATTCGCCGATGGCCCAGTCCAGAATGGCCGAGCACAGCGCCCCTGACTGGGAAAAGAAGGCGATGTTGCCCGCTTTGGGAAAGCCCGGGGCAAAGGAAGCGTTGACCTTCCCCGTCGTGGAGAGCACTCCCAGGCAATTGGGGCCGATGAGGGCTATGTCGTTGTCGCGGCAGATGCGGGCCACGTCGTCCTCGACCTTGAAGCCCTCCTGGCCTGACTCGCGGTAACCCGCGGAAACGATGACCGCCGAGCGCAGACGGTGCTCCACCAGGGCCTTGAGGGTGGGGATCACCGCCTCTCGGGGGACGGCCAGGATGGCCAAGTCCAGGGGCGTGGGCAGGTCGGCGATGTCCCCCAGCGCATCGAGGCCCAGGATGGACTTGGCCTTGGGGTTGACGGGGTACAAGTCGCCGGAAAATCCTGCCTCGATCATGTTGTGAAGGATGGTGTGCCCGATCTTTCCTGGGGTTCTGGACGCGCCGATAACGGCCACGGTTTTCGGGCGAAACAGCGCGTCGAGGTGCATTCTCTCTCCGACGGAAAACCGGGACACCCCCCGGCTTCCCCAGGATGTTTCAGGACAAGGCCGGGAACACGGTACCGCTCCCGCACTTGGTCACTGAAAAGTTGCGAACTCTTTACAACATTCGTTCCAACACCACGGCGCCAATACTGTCGCTCTGTTAGGCTTCAAAACCGCGTCCGGTCCACCGGATTGGCGGGGGGAGTCCGGAAAATTGGACGGTGCGGGAGGAAAGGACCGTCCGGATGTTTGGACAGTGGCAGGCGGGCATTTTTCTGATATATGCCCCAAGGGGCCGGGTGAGTCAATCGCATGGCCCAGTAAACAGGCCGACTGCCGGGCCAGTTGCAGAGGATGAAAGGTGGAGGAAACATGGACGCGCGATCGGTCGGGAAAAAAAAGGTGGTCATCGCCGGAGCCGGTTTCGGGGGGCTATGGGCGGCCAGAAAACTGGCCGGTTCGGGTCTCGACGTACTGGTGGTGGACAAGCGGAACTTTCACACCTTCCTGCCTTTGCTCTACCAGGTGGCCGCCGCCGAACTGGAACCCGGACAGGTGGCCTACCCGTTGCGCGGGGTTTTCCGGGGCCACAAGGACGTAAGCTTCGCTCTGGCCGAGGTTCAGGGTCTCGACAAAGACAACAGGGTTCTCAAGACGGATGGCCCTGACATTCCCTACGACTGCCTCATTCTGGCCCTGGGCAGCGAGACGAACTTTTTCGGGGTGCCCGGCGCAAAGGAGAATTGTTTCCAACTTAAGACCCTAGATAACGCCATTGCCATCCGCAATCAGATCATGAGCCTTTTCGAAGAGGCCAGCCTGACGCCCGACCAGGCTTTACGCCGCCAGATGCTCACCTTCGCGGTGGCCGGAGGCGGCCCCACGGGGGTGGAGTTCGCTGGAGCCCTGAGCGAACTCATCCGGGGGCCTCTGGCCAAGGATTTCCCCCGGCTGGATCTGGGCGAAGTCCGGGTGGTGCTCCTGGAGGCCATGGGTACGATCCTGGCCCCTTTCCCGGCGCGACTCCAGCAGTACGCCTTGAAAAAGCTCGCTAGCATGGGTGTGGAGGTGCTCCTGAACGCCAAGGTGCTCGAAGTGACCCCAGGGGCAGTGCAACTTGCTTACGGGGCTGCCATAGGGAACGGCGTGGGGGGGGGAGGCGGGGCCGGAGCGAACGGCGATGACGGCGGGGGTCTGCCCACCCGGACCGTGGTCTGGACCGCCGGGGTGTGCGGACCGGACGTTGCAGGTTGGCTGGGCCTCCAGACCGCTCCAGGTGGGCGGGTTCCGGTTAAGCCGACGCTTCAGACCGACGAACGGCCGGAGATTTTCGTCATCGGGGACATGGCCGCCTTCGTGGGACCGGAGGGCCGCCCCCTGCCCATGGTCGCGCCCGTGGCCAAGCAGCAAGGCCGGCTTGCGGCGGACAACGCCAGGCGCCTCCTGTCCGGGGAAAAACTCAAGACCTTCCGCTACCGCGACCTGGGAATTATGGCCACCATTGGCCGGTCTTCTGCCGTCACCCGCACCGGCCCAGTGAGCTTCACCGGATTTCCGGCCTGGGCGGCCTGGCTCTTTGTACACCTCATGATGCTTATCGGCTTCAGGGGCAGGCTGGAGGTATTTATCAACTGGGCCTGGGATTACCTGTTCTTCGAGCGGGCCGTGCGGCTGATCATCCCCAAACCGAAGCTCCGGGCTGCCCGGGGCTGCCCGACCGACGGGGAGGAACCAGGGACGCCCGGCCAGGAGAGGGATGGGGGGAGGGGCGACGAAAATAATCGCCATTGAGGCGAACCTCAGGCTGCTGGCGAGCCGGCAGGTTTGTCCAGGCTGATTCCAGGCAGAGTGAGGGGGGTGCGTCGGGCCTTGATTTTGCGGCGCTCGAAGATTTCCGGGCGCGAGCCCAGGCGGTAGCGCCAAAGCACGCAGGGGTCGAAGGGAGCCTTGCAGGTGGGCGAGGCGGCGCAGGCTCGCACTTGTCGGCGGTCTCCGCAGCAGCAGTTCAAGCATTGGCGTCGGATGGCCCGCACTGGGGGACGCTTGGCCTCGGGGGAAGGCCCCATGCGGTAGGCATGCAGGGAGCAGCCCAGGTCGGAGCATTCGGCCACAAGCATATAAGACCCGCCCATGCAGCCTACGCAGAATTTGCGTATGGATTCGGTCGCGCCGAGTTTGCGAATGGCGCCGTGCATCTCAACCTACCTTGTTTCCGTCGTCCGCCGGGTCGTGGTCGCCCTGGTCTCCTGTGTCCTTTCCACGGTGAAAAGGCAAGGGTGTTACTGTGGCTTCAGGATGGACAACACCTGATCATCAGGTTTTTTTACATAGATTTCAGGGAGTTCATATGGTAGGTGGTCGATGTACAAGCGCTCCGTGTATGTACGCTTGTCGTCGTAGTCGAGCAGCCTCGTGGTGCCGTCCTGGCAGAGGCACTCGGCCTCGAATCCGTCACCCACCAGCGAGGGGGTGATGTGTCCATCCACGACGACGCAAGGCTTCACCCCGAAGTTGAGCAGCTGTGTGAATGCTCTGGCCTCAGGGCTGCCGTTCTCGAAATCCCATTGCCGACGCTGCTGGACGATGTACTGCACTATGTCCGGCACGTTGTCGTCCTGATCGCGGTTGAGTTCCGGAGTGGCGTTGTTGGGCCTGCTCTGAGCCCAAAGCGATTGCCCGGCCAAGATCAAGATGGTTGCCGCCATGAGGCATGCCCTGGGCAGTAAACGCATGGTGCCTCCAAGGTGCGCTTTTCCGCCTCTCATGCAACAAGGACGTTTTTCTGTCCAGGGGGGGGCATAAAACGGAAGCAAGGTCTTTGTGACGAACATGTCCGCTCCTGACGCTTTCCGACGGTCCCAGTCGTGTTGCCCGCGATTTTCATTTTCATGGAATGCCGACTTCGATACGGAGTGCTGATGAACTGTTGCCGAAGGAGCTTTCTTTTTGATAAAAATATTGGCAAGGAATATATGATATGTCCAGTTCCCTCCATCCCGACAACAGGCTTTTGGTCAGCACCACGCTACGCGACATCCTGACGCCCGGGGTGATCGGCGTCTCCATCGGTTCCAGTATGGGCAAGGTGCTTGCCAGGATGCGCGCGGCCCGCATCAGTTCCGTGGTGGCCCTCAGCCGGAGTCGGCCGGTGGGCATTCTCACGGAGCGCGGGGTGATGTCGGCCCTGGCCGCGCACGGCCGGGAGCTTTTGTCGCGCAAGGTCAGGGAAGTCATGTCCAGCCCGGTCTTCACCGCTCCGGCGGACATGCCTATCCACCAGGCCTTCTCCACCCTCATGGACAAGGGTATCCGCCACTTGGTGGTTGTGGACAACAAGGGCAAGGCCCTGGGCATGGTTACCCAGACCAATATGGTCCAGAATCTCGGGGTGGAATACTTCGTGGAGATCAAGAGGACCAGCCAGATCATGACCCGGGAAGTGGCTGCCCTCAAAACGGAGGACAGCCTGGAGAAGGCTTTGAAGCTCATGGTGGGCGGTCCGTACAGCTGTGTAGTGGCCATCGAGGACGGCAAACCGGTGGGCATTGTCACCGAACGCGACATGGTGGCCCTGTTGGCCGACGACCTCGACCTGGCTGACACGCCTATGGGCGCGGTGATGTCCAGGCCGGTATTCACCATCTCCGAGGACACCCCCGTGCACCAGTCCGCCGCGCTCATGCAGGAGAAGAGTATTCGCCGTCTTGTGGTGGCGGATGCTGCCGGGAACGCCGTGGGGCTTCTCACACAGTCGGACATCGTCAAGGGCATGGAGGCCCGCTATGTGGAGATGCTCAAGGAGGTGATTCGGGAGAAGGATCAGCTCCTGCGCGAGGCCGTGAGCGAGGCGGCCAAGAAGAGCATCTACCTGGACACCATCCTGAATACCTCCATCGATACCGGAATCGCCGCCACGGACGGCGAGAACATCGCGTTCGTCAACCAGGCTGCGCGGGACATACTGCCCGGCAGCGACACGGCCATCGGCACGGACTTGATAGAATTCCATAAGTCCATCGGCGTCTCCCCCACCCGCCTCAAACGGGTCATGGCCCACGTGCGCCGGGGCAATCAGTACAGCTTCTCGGCGGAGATCGCCAAGGACGGAGTCAGACAGTACATCGACGGCCGAATCAGCGGCATTATCGCGGGACATGGCAAGCCGTCGGGCTATGTGCTCATGTTCCGCGACGTGACCGAGCGTCGCCAGGCCGAAAAGACCATCTCCCACATGGCCTACCACGACGCACTTACCGGTCTGCCCAACCGTTTCCTTGTGGCCGATAGGCTGGAACAGGGGCTGGCCCAGGCCAAGCGCCGGGGCTACCTTCTGGCCGTGATGCTTCTGGATTTGGACGGGTTCAAGACAGTCAACGACACGCTGGGCCACAATGTCGGCGATCTGCTGCTCAAGGAGGTGGCTTCCCGGCTGGCCGGCCTTCTGCGCAAGTCCGACACCATCGGGCGCATGGGCGGCGACGAGTTTCTCATCGTCCTGCCCGAGGTGAAGACCCCGGAGGGGGTGGCCTCGGTGGCCTCCAAGATGCTCAAAGCGGTCAACGAAAAGTATGTCATCGCGGGCAACGAGATCACCGTGAGTACCAGCATCGGGCTGGCCCTCTATCCCTGGGACGGCGGCGACGCCCAGACTCTTATCCAGAAGGCCGACACGGCCATGTACACGGCCAAGGAAGCCGGGCGAAACACCTACCGCTTCGCCAAGGAAAGCCGGGACGGACTGGCCTTCAACCTCCCCTGATCAAACGTTTCAAGGAGGAGCCTGGATGGCGGGGTCAGGGACGGCGCAGGTTGTCCCCGGTCTGATGGCTATGGCTGGGCGTTTGTTTTGACCCAGGCGCTCCTTACGGCGTCGTTGATCAGTTTGGCGCGCATCTGGGCGTAGGCGTCCCGGGCTGCGGTGTAGGGCTCGATGGCGGAGCGCTTGAACTCCTCGTAGATGGTCAGGGTGTGGGGGATGCGGTTGACCCGGCCGGCTCCGTCCACGATGATGGTAACCACGTAGGGCGTTCCGGAGATGAAAGTGGTGGGCTGCATGGTGGAGTCCGCGGCCAGGCCTATCCCGTCGCGCAGGGACGAGGGGCCGAGCAGAGGGAGGACCAGGTAGAAGCCGTGCCCCACGCCCCAGACGCCCAGGGTCTGGCCGAAGTCCAGCTCCTGGGGGCCCATGTCCGGCTTGGTTGCCGCCAGGTCGTAGAGGCCGCCCAGGCCGAAGGTGGAGTTGACGATGAAGCGCCCCAGTTCCCTGGAGGCCTTGTCCGGGCGCAGTTGGAGAAGGGCATTGACGAAACGGGCTGGGAAAAGAAAGTTCGTGAAGGCGTTGTTGATTCGCTCCTGGGCGTAGTTGGGCACCGCGAAGCTGTAGACCTTGCTGAAGGGCTTGGCCACCTTCAGGTAGAACACGTCGTTGAAACCGAACCAGAAGCGGTTCCAGGGTTCGAGGGGGTCGGCGATCTGGGGTAGGGGCGCTTCGCCGGAATCCACCTGGACATCGGCTTCGTTTCTGGCCTGGTTCCTGGTCACGCACCCGTTCAGGGTGGCCAGGGAAAGCAAAAGGGCCACGATCAGGACCAGGCGACGGTGTTTGCTGCTCATCTGGGACATCCTAGCTGGCCGATCCCATGGATTCCACCCGGCCGATGAGTTGGGCCGGGGACTCCTTGGCCAGTATCTCGTTGAACTGATTGCGGTAATTCTGTACCAAGCTCACGCCTTCGATGCTAACGTCGTAGACCTTCCAGTCGTTCTTCCTGATGAGCCGATACACGATGGGCACTTCCCCGGCGGATGTGACGATCTTGGTGCTCACTTCTGAATGGCCTTCGCCCAGCGCGGATTCATTCAGGAAGACCACCTGTGCGTTGGTGTAGCTCTCGATACGCCGCAGGTAAGTGCGCTCCAGGAGACTCACAAAAGCCTCGGTGAACCGGGTACGCTCCTCGGGAGAGAAGGAATTCCAGTGCGCGGCCAGGGTGCGTCGGGCCAGTTCCTCCGGATCGAACACCTTGCGCACGGACGTGTACAGTTTTTCGGTCCGCCCGGGAGCACCGGGATTATCCGATTTCAAGATGTCCAGGACCTCGTTCACGCTGGTCTTGAGGGCGTCCTCGGCCTGCCCGGCCATGGCGGCCTGGGACGAATGAGCCAGAAGGAACACCAGAATAAGAACGCCAACGATGCGCGATATCATTTCTTTTCCTCTTTCACGCCACCGAAGACGTACTTGCCGATGAGGTCCTGAAGATCCACGGAGGATTCGGTCTCGGTGAGCAGAGCCCCGCTGGTCACGGGCTCGCCCGCGCCGCCGGGGGAGATCTTCAGGAATTTGTCTCCGATAAGGCCGCTGGTCTTGACTGATACGATGGCGTCGTCGGTCAACTGGAGCCCTTTTTCAATGCGCATGGTCACGATGGCATGCTCGTCCGGCGAGAGGACGATGGAGGCCACCCGGCCCACGCGCACCCCGGCAAGTTCGACACTAGCTCCTTCCTTGAGCCCGGTCACGTCGATGAAGCGGGCCTTGACCGGATAGCTGTCCCCACCGAACGCTTCAAGCTTGCCAAGCCTTACTGTCAGGTAGGCAGTGCAGAGAAGTCCGGCCAGGACGAACAGTCCGACCGTCAGCTCAACGGTACGGTTTTGCATGGTGCTCACGAAATATGCCTCATCACCTTGAATATCAAGCGGTTCATAGCAAAAAAGATGTCAGTGCGTAGTCGGCAGTCAAAACGCAGACGCAGGAGACCACCACCGCCGTGGTGGTCGACAGCCCCACCCCCCTGGCACCGAAGCCATTTGGACGCCGGTGGGTGTAATACCCCTGGTAGCAACAGACGGCCGCCACCAGCAGGGCGAACACCACGGACTTGATGAACCCACCACTCACGTCCTTTGATACCACGCTTTCGTGGATGCGCGCCCAGTACGCCCCAGGGCTCACGCCGAGCATCATGACCCCTGTCAGATATCCGCCCAGGATGCCGATCACGTCGAACATGGCCGTAAGCAAGGGGAAACAGATGAGCGCCGCGGCCAGCCTGGGGCTGACCAAGTAGCGCACGGGGTTCACGTCCATGGCGTCCAGAGCGTCGATTTGCTCCGAGATGCGCATGATGGCGATCTCCGCGGCCATGGACGAACCGGCCCGGCCGGTGACCATGATGGCCGTAAGCACCGGGCCCAACTCCCGGATGATCGACAGGGACACTGCCGCCCCGAGCAGGCCCTCCGCCCCGAACTTCACCAGGGTGTAATAGCCTTGCAAACCAAGTACCATACCCGTGAACAGGCCGATGAGCGCGATGACCGTCACGGACTTCACCCCGATGAAGAACACCTGCCGCACGATCTTGGCCCACTGGATAGGCGGGCTGAGGATGTGCGCCAGGCCCTGGCAGGAGAACAGGAAGAAGGAACCGAGTCCAAGGGTGATCCCGATGGCGTTTCGCCCCACGTTCGCTACCGGGGTCACGATGAGGTCCATGACGGCGCTCATGATAATCGTATCCTAACAGATTTACGCAAGTTGTGAAGCGTTCACCCTGAAAAGAAACGATTTCAGGTAGTCGGTTTCGGGCATGGACGGATGGATGGGGTGGTCTGGGCCCTGCCCGCCGCGCCGGATGAGCTGAACCCAGCGACGGCCGGAAAGGGCCTGGGCCGCCAGGCGCTGGAACTGCCAGGCCTCCAGGTGCTGCGAACAGGAGGCCGTGAGCAGCAGGCCACCCGGCGTCAGCAGCCTGGAAGCCAGTTTGTTGACTTTGTGGTAGGCTCCCAGGGCGTGTTCCAGATCTTTCTTGCGTTTGACGAAGGCCGGTGGATCCAGGCTGACCACGTCGAAAAGCCTGCCTTCCTTGGCCATGTCCTCCAGCACGGAGTCGGCGTCGCCCTTGACGGCCGTCACCAGTCCGGCCACGCCGTTTCGTTCCGCGTTGGCCGTCACGTGCTCCAGGGCCGAAAGCGAGGAGTCCACGCACAGGACCTCGGTCGCCCCGGACAGGGCGGCTCCGATTCCCAGGGCTCCCACGTAGCTGAATACGTCCAGTACCCGCTTTCCTTCGCACAAGGGCAGAATACCCAGGCGGTTCGGGCGCTGGTCGAAGAACCAACCGGTCTTCTGCCCCGTTGCCAAGCTGGTCCGATAACATCCCGGACCCTCGGGCACCTCCACTTCGTCGGGGGGAGTGCCTTTGGCGATCTCCACGGCAAGAGGCAGGCCCTCCAGCTGTCGGGAGCGGGTGTCGCCCTTGAGCAGGATGGCAACCGGGCTTACCAGTTCGTCCAGCACATCCAGGACCTCCTGGCGCAGGCGCTCCATTCCGGCGGTGAGCAATTGCACCGAGAGAACGTCGCCGTAGCGGTCCACCACCAGGCCCGGGAGGTGATCGCCCTCGCCGAAGACCATGCGGTAGAAAGGCTTGTCGAAAAAGGTCTGGCGAAGTCCCAGGGCCTGGGAGATGCGCAGGCGCAGCCAATCGCGGTTAAGGACGGCTTTGGGGTCCTTGTCACAGACCCTGGCCAGGATGAGCGAGGCCGGGTTGACGTAACCCACGCCGATCGGCTTGCCCCGGGCGGACATGATGAGCGCCTGGTCGCCGGGTTCGAAAGTGCCCAGGGGGCTTTGGGCCGTGTCCGCCTCGTTGGAGAACACCCAAAGGTGTCCGGCCATGAGGCGGCGTTCCTCGTGTTTCTTGAGATGGAGAATTGGCAGGTTCATAGGCAGGGGTCCTGTATGCCTTCCCGGCTTTGTTTGCAATGATTTGTCTTGAGCCGCGGGCGGTTGCCGGATACTTTCCAGGCATGCGCACCGCAGCTTTCATCCTCTTCGCAGTGGTCACGGCCGCCGCCGCCGCGCTCTCCACGCTGGTGGCCACGCGTTACCTCTCCCTGGAGAAGGACGCGGCGGACGTCCGTTCCCAGTTGGAGGATGTCCGGCGCGAACTCAAGCGCCAGGAGACAGAAAAAGTCTCCATGCTCCTGGACCGCCAACGCATTCAGGCCGATCTGGAAGGCCGCTTCGCCGAGCAGCGCACCCAGTTGGAGGAGTGCGGCAACCAGCGCCAGCAGGAGTTCCAGGAAATCCTGAACACACTGGCCAATCTCCAGAAGCGTATAAGCGATACGCAGGCCCAGGCCGCCCCGTCGGCCGCCACAGAGCAAGGTGCACCTCCCGCTCCCTCGGGGCAGACCAATCCGGCGGCTCCCAAGGAACAAGCCACCCCATCCTCCCCGGGAGAAAAGGCCGAGCCCAAGGGGGGCGAGACAGTCCCTCCCGGCGTTTCCCAGGCCCCCCAGGAGACGACTGCCCAGCCGCCGGCCAAAGCCAAGGCGACGGACGTGCGCCGGGGGGCCGTTCCCACCCCGGAACAGGAAGCCAAGACCCTCGACAAGGCGCAGTGAGGGTCTTGCCGCCGTCTTCGGCGCACTCCTACCGAGATATCCTTAACTTCATTGCGAGGAAATGTCCCTGGTCAAAATGAATGACCTGGGCATCTTGACAGCTGTGATTCACGGTTGGCACGGACGGCGATGGTGCTGCTTGACTGTTGTTAACCGTTCGGTTAAACCAACCGGTAGCCATGAAGAAGAAGGATCAAACAAGGCTTCTCCCAGAGGAGGTCATCTTGGAGGCCGCCACCGACGTGTTCGCGGAGTACGGCTTCGCCGGGGCGCGGGTTGAAGCCATCGCCAGGACAGCCGGGATCAACAAGGCCATGCTCTACTACCGTCTGGGGGACAAGTCCCGGCTGTACGAGCTGGTCATCATGCGCCATTTCGAGCGAGTGGCCTTGGCGGTGGAGGAGGGGGCGGCTTTTCCCGGAGGGCCGGGAGACAAGCTGACAGGAATCCTATCGGCTCTGGCGGAGCTCTTCGCCAGGGACCCCAGGCTGCCCAGGATCATGGCCTGGGAACTGGCCTCCGGCGGGGGGAGCCTGCCGGAGGACGTGACGGCACTGTGGGGAAGGATTTTCGCGGCGGTTGCGCCCGTGGCCACCAAGGCCGGCCTGGATCCGCTGCTCACGCACCTGTCGCTGGTAGGCCCATTGGTGTTCATCTGCCTCACCTCGCCCGTGCGCGCGCGGCTGAAAGCCAGGATACCTGTCTTGGCCGATCGCGCGGCCGGGATCGGCCCTCGGGACATGGCTGCATTCCTGGGGGGGCTGTACCGAAAGGTCGCCGGGGAGGGGGCATGAGCGCTTGCTGGCGTGGCCCGAGCTTGCTCGCGAGGCAATACCCGCATCCCCTGGAGGCGTCCCGAGTGCTTGTATCTCTTGGAGGGATCATGTTGAGACGCATACTCGCTGTCGCGGTTTGTCTGCTGGCAGTGGCCTGTTCCAGGGGCGGCGAGCCGGCCTACCAGGGCTACGTGGAGGGTGAGTTCGTTTATGTGGCCTCGCAAGTTTCTGGCCGCTTGGACGAGTTGCCCGTGGAGCGCGGTTCCTGGGTGCGCCCGGGCGACGGTCTGTTCGTTCTGGAACATGCCCTGGAAAGTGAGGGCGTTGAAAAGGCCAAGGCGGACCTTGAGCACGACCAGAACACCCTGAACGACCTCAAGAAGGGCCTGCGTCCCGAAGAGATCGATCAGCTTCTGGCCCGCATCGATCAAGTCCAGTCCCAATTGGCCCTGAACAAGCTGGAAATGGAGCGCCGCAAGGGACTGCTGACCACCGGAGCCGTGGCCAAGGAGGAATACGACCAGGCCCTCAACGCCTATCTTACCTCCCAGGGGCAATTGGGGGATCTCAGAGCCCAACTGGCTACGGGCAAGCTCGGTTCGCGCATCGACCAGATCCTGGCGGCTAAAGCCCAGGTGGATTCGGCTCAGGCTTCCCTGGACCAGGCCCAGTGGTACCTGGACCAGAAAATTCAGTCCTCCACCCTGGACGCCCAGGTCTTCGACCTGCTGCACTACAAGGGCGAGTGGGTCCAAGCCGGCAGTCCGGTGGTCAAGCTCCTGCCTCCGACCAACGTGAAGGTGCGCTTCTTCATTCCTGAGACCGACCTGGGAAAAATATCAGTGGGTCAGAAGGTCACGGTACGTTGCGACGGCTGCCCCAGGCCTTTCACCGGCGCTGTGAGCTTCATCTACCCTCAGGCCGAGTACACCCCTCCCGTGATCTACAGCCAGGACTTTCGGGCCAAGCTGATCTTCATGGTGGAGGCCCGCTTCGACCCGGAGTCGGCCAAACTCCTCAAGCCCGGCCAGCCGGTGGACGTGGTTCCGGGAGGCGGCACGTGAGCCGGCCGGCCATCGATGTCCGCAACATCACCAAGTCCTTCGACGGCAAGGTAGTGGTGAATAACCTTTCCCTCACGGTGGAGCAGGGGGAGATATACGGATTCCTCGGTCCCAACGGCTCGGGCAAAACCACCTTCATCCGCATGCTCTGCGGCCTGCTGAAGCCGGATTCCGGCAGCGGCCAGTGCCTGGGCCTGGACGTGATCAAGGACGCTGCCCGCATCAAGACCCGTGTGGGCTATATGGCTCAACGTTTCAGCCTCTACGGCGACCTTTCGGTGCGCGAAAACCTGGACTTCATGGCCCGGGTCTACGGGGTCCCGGACCGAAAGGCCGTCGTGGCACGAACGGTTGAGCGCATGAGCCTGGGGCCTTACGCCGACCAACTGGCCCAGACCCTTTCGGGCGGCTGGAAGCAGCGCCTGGCTCTGGCCGCCAGCCTCATCCATGGCCCGGAGCTCCTGCTCCTGGACGAACCCACCGCCGGGGTGGACCCCAAGGCCCGTCGTGATTTCTGGGACGAGGTGCACGAGTTGGCCGGACAGGGGCTCACCGCGCTCATCTCCACCCATTACATGGACGAGGCAGAACGCTGCCACCGTCTGGCCTACATCGCCTATGGCGACCTGCTGGCCAAGGGCACGGTTGAGGAGGTGGTGGCCGTGCGCGGCCTAGCCACCTGGGAGGTGTCCGGACCCGGTCTTTACGAGCTGGCCCATACGCTCAAGGGTCTCCCCGGAGTGGAGCAGGTGGCCCACTTCGGCAACACCCTTCACGTCTCCGGCCCTGACCCGGCGTTGGTGGCCGCCGGCCTCAAGCCTCTCATGGACGGCCCTCAGAAGTTCCGGGAAGTGGCCACCAGCCTGGAGGAGGTGTTCATCAGTCTGATGAATGAATCTCTCAAGGGAGGTCGGGGATGAGCATCATCTCGCCGCGCCGCTTCTGGGCCATGGTGGTCAAGGAATTCGTGCAGATGCGCCGGGACAGGCTGACTTTCGGCATGATGATCGGCATCCCGCTCATGCAGCTCATCTTATTCGGCTTCGCCATCAACTCCAACCCGCAGAACTTGCCTCTGGCCGTGCTGAACAACGACGACTCCGAATTCTCCCGCACCGCGATCGCGGCCTTGCAGAACAGCCTCTACTACCGGGTGAGCAATGTCATCTCCAAGGAATCCGAGGCCAAAAAGCTCCTGGACCGGGGCGAGGTGCTCTTCGTGGTCACCATCCCCCAGGATTTCGGGCGGCTCCTGGCTCGGGGTGACAAACCCACTGTGCTGGTTGAGGCCGACGCTTCCGACCCCACCGCCTCCAGCTTCGCCCTGGCTTCCCTGGACACGATCTTCAGTCAGAGCCTGAATCGGGACCTCATTGGGCCGCTTCTGCCCCTGCAGGCCCAGTCCGGCCCGGTGGACCTGAACGTGCAGCGCCTCTACAACCCGGAGATTCAGACCGAGTACAACATCGTGCCGGGGCTCATGGGGGTGGTGCTCACCATGACCATGGTCATCATCACCGCTCTGGCCATCACCCGCGAACGCGAGCGGGGCACCATGGAGAATCTGCTGTGCACGCCGGTTCGGCCCTTCGAGGTGATGATCGGAAAGATCGTCCCCTATATCGTGGTGGGCTACATCCAGATGATGCTCATCATCGTGGCCGCCAAGGTCATTTTCCAGGTGCCCATCCTTGGGAGCCTGCCGCTTCTCCTGGGCGTATCCATCCTGTTCATCGCCGCCAACCTGGCCGTGGGGATCACCTTCTCCACCATCGCCCAGAATCAGCTTCAGGCCATGCAGATGGCCTTCTTCTTCTTTTTGCCGTCGATCCTGCTGTCAGGATTCATGTTTCCGTTCCAGGGCATGCCCGGGTGGGCGCAGGCGATAGGATCGGTGCTGCCGCTGACACACTACCTGCGGGTGGTGCGGGGCATCGTGCTCAAGGGTAACGGCCTCGTGGACATAGCCCCGGAACTGTGGCCCATGGCCCTGTTCCTGGCGGTCATGATGACCGTGGCCGTGAAGAGGTACCGGCAGACGCTGGATTAGGCGGGGAGGGGCTGGAGGCTGCGGCGGCCAAAGAGGGCTTAAGCCCTCTTGGACGCGCCCTGTCAGGGAGAGAAGCCTCATCCTTGAACCGGTGTTTGCTTCGTGGGTCTCACCGACAGAATGTTCAATCTCCCTCGTCCGCCGGCGGCATGGTCAACCAGACGTCCCTGAGCGTCTGTGTCGATCCTTCCAAACACGAAACATTCAACCGCTCTTTGATCTTCACCAATTCCGGGTAACGTTCGGCCAGGTCGCTCAACTCCCCCTCGTCCTTGCCGTTCACGTTTCGCAGGCCCTCCCAGGCCACCACCAACTCCCCCACGGTGATCCGGTCCGGGGGGACGCCCAGCACGTAGCGTTCGGTGTTGCCCTCGGTGTCGCCCCCATCATCCACCCGCACAGCCACTCCCATTCGCGCGAGCCGCTTCAACTCCTGGTCCACTAGTTTGACCGGCATTTCCAGCGGCAGGGCTGCCTCCATGTCGGCCAGGGGGGCTCCCTTATTCTCGGCGCGTTCGGTGAGCATGAGAGCAAGGATCAGGGCCAAGTCGCGCCGGTCGGAGACGGAGTAGCTCCTGACGGTGTCCTCGTGTCGTATGCGGGTGAAATTCTGGCAGGCGTTGGCGATCTCGGCACCGGCCAGCACGATGAGCCAGCTGATGTACAGCCAAACCAGGAGAAGCGGTATCTGGGCGAAGCTGCCGTAGATGGCGTTGAAGCCGGTGGCTCCGATTTGATACCGGATGTACAGGGTCTGGGTGCCCTGCCAACCGACGCCGGCGGTGGCCGCTCCTATGACGGCAGCCAGGGCGGACACCCGCACGTTGGGCAAAAACTTGTACAGGATGAAGAGCGAAATGGAGACCATGACCATGGGAACGGCTCTGAGCCCCACGGTGAAGGCCCGGTTCACCAGTTCGATCTCGCGCAGCCAGCGCACCACCGATGCGTTCTGCAGGGTGGCCGTGACGCTGAAGGCGGCCAGGATGAACACCGGGCAGACCAGGATAACGGTGACGTAGTTGGTGAAGCGGCTCCAGAGGCCGCGCCTAGTCTTGGAGTGCCAGATGATGTTGAAGGCCTCCTCCATGGTGGAGAGCAGGCTCACGGAGGTGACGAACAGGGTGGCCACGCCGATGAAGCCCAAGGCCTTGACGTTGGTGTTCTGGATATAGCCCAGCACGGCGTCCACCACGTCGGTCTTCTCGGCCGTAAGGCGCAGAAGCACGTCGCGCAGGAAGGGGGCCTCGTAGATGCCGAAGCCTTTGGCTACGGAAAAGGCCACGGCCAGAAGGGGCACCAGGGAGAGCACCGTTGTGTAGCTGAGCGATGAGGCCAGGAGTAGACTCCGGTTGCTCAGAAAAGAGGCGGCCACGAAACGCAGCCAGGAGAACATGACGGGTGCTTTGGGCATGTGCCTTCCTTGAGAGTATCGTCGTCCCGAGAATACTGCAAACAGACACAATGGCAACAGGCCGGTTTCCCGTCCTTGACAGCCTCCTTCGCCTCCGGTTAGCCAGTCGTTAACCGATTCCTGTCCGGAATGCGGCGTTGAAAACACCAGCGAAACAAGGAGTTTAGATGGAGTCCAAGATCATTCTGCCCGAGCGCGACATGCCCCGCCACTGGTACAACGCCCTGCCGGACCTGCCCACGCCCCTGGCCCCGCCGCTGGACCCCGGTACCGGCCAGCCTCTCTCCCCGGACATGCTGGCCCCCATTTTCCCCATGAGCATCATCGAACAGGAGATGAGCCAGAAGCCGCTCATCGAGATTCCCGAACCGGTACTGGACGTGTACCGCCTGTACCGTCCGACGCCGTTGGTGCGGGCCGTCAGGTTGGAGAAGGCCTTGGGAGTAAAATGCAAGATATACTACAAGGACGAGTCCCGCTCCCCGGCAGGGTCGCACAAGCCCAACAGCGCCGTGCCCCAGGCCTACTACAACAAGCTGGCCGGGGTTAAGCGCCTAGCCACCGAAACCGGCGCCGGCCAGTGGGGAACTGCCCTGTCCTTTGCGTGCAAGATGTTCGGGCTTGAATGCACCGTGTACATGGTGAAGGTCAGCTACAACCAGAAGCCCTACCGGCGCATCCTCATCCAGGCCTACGGTGGGGAGATATTCCCCTCGCCCTCGGACCGGACCCAGGTGGGCCGCGAGGTTCTGAAGAACGATCCGGATTGCCAGGGGAGCCTCGGGCTGGCCATCTCCGAGGCCGTGGAGGACGCCGCTACCCACGCGGACACCAAATACGCCCTGGGCAGCGTGCTCAACCACGTGGTGCTTCACCAGACCATCGTGGGCCAGGAGACCGCCATGCAGCTGGCCATGGCCGGGGATAAGCCGGACTATCTGGTGGGCTGCGTGGGCGGGGGCAGTAACTTCGGCGGGCTGGTCCTGCCGTTTTTGCCGCGCAAACTGGCGGGTGAAAAAATCACCTTCGTGGCCGCAGAGCCCAAGGCCTGCCCCACGCTGACCCGTGGGCAGTTCCGCTACGATTACGGGGATGTAGCCCGGCTGACGCCCCTTCTCAAGATGCACACCCTGGGGCACAGCTACATGCCCGCGCCAATCCACGCGGGCGGCCTGCGCTACCACGGCGGCTCGCCCATCATCTGCAACCTGGCCGCCGAAGGGCTGATCGACGCCCGGGCCTATTTTCAGAACGACTGTTTCGAGGCTGCCAGGCTGTTCATGGCCACCGAGGGCTTCCTGCCCGCGCCAGAAACCTCGCACGCCATCAAGGCCGCCATCGAGGTAGCCCGCGAGGCCGACCCCGGGCAGTCGGTGGTCTTTTTATTCTCTGGCCACGGTCTTTTGGACTTGGCCTCCTACGACGCCTTCTTGCAGGGCAATCTGGTGGACTTCGAGCACTCCGAGGAGGACATTCGCGAGTCGCTCAAGGCCTGCCCGGAAATCGGGGAGTAGGCGGAAGACTGTCTAGAAACGATCGAGGCCGCCGGAATGTTCCGGCGGCCTCGTTGTTCGCGGGAGGCGGTGCGGACGCGCGGCGTCTCACGAACGGCCGCGCGCGGGATCAGACAAGGGAGCAGATCTGGGCATGCATCACCCTGGTCACTCCGTTCTTGCGCAATCCGTCTTTTCGATCCGAAAAAAAGAGTTCATTGATTCTCTCCGGTCCGAAATCATCCACATGGTTGAATCCAAGGGAACAAAGTGTTGCGGCCAGTGAGGCAGGGTCGAAGAAGGTTTTCCATGGTTCACCCTGCTCGGCCGCCTTCGACGAAATCAGCTCCAATCCCTTGTGCTCACGGGGTGTCAACAGTGATGGGAGCACCGCGTAATCGAACACCACGCTGCTCTCCGGCGCGAGGGAGGCAATGAAGCGCAGGGTTCGCATAATGGCGTCTTCTTCAAGATACATGGTCACGCCCAGCCAGGAGAAGAACGCGGGTTCGCTCTGACGCAGGCCCGCCTTGCCAAGATCCTCGGCGAGTGAGGAGCGCTCGAAATCGACCGGCACGAAGGTCAGCCACGCGGGAACATCTATGCCGGCCTCGCGCAGGCAATGACGCTTCCATTGCTGCGTCGCCGGAAGGTCCACCTCGAATATCCGGCTACCTTCCCGATCTTCATTGCGGTAAGCGAAAGTGTCCAGCCCCGCGCCCAGGATCACATACTGGCGGACGCCTCGACGCTCGGAGGCGGACCATTCGTCTTCGGCTAGTCTGCTGCGGACAATCCCCGAAGTTCGCAGTCCCCTGTAAAGTGGCGTGTCGTACCGCGCTAGGTTGTCGCGAAGGGATTTCTCCCGTTCAGCCCCCAGGATGCGCAGAGCCAAATGGTCCTCGAACACCAGCGGCGCGTCCAGCATCTGGTGGGCGGCCCGGAGCGTGGCCAGGCGCAGTGCGGTGGGTTTTGGCAGGGCGGTCGCGCGCGCAACGGCGTACGCTCTTGAAATCCAGCTCATCACCTCAGGGGTTATGCCGGTGATCTCCTGAGCTCGCACTTCCTGATTGAGCATAGACTTCAATTTACCGGCGAGAAAGGCGTCGTTGCCGGCCATCTTCATGGCCAGGCGCATCCACCTCATCCCCAGGTCCCGGGCTTGCGCGTCCTCAGGGGGCAAGCCGCGTTCCATCGCTGCCCGGGCTTCAATGACCAAGGGTTTCCACTTATCACCGACGTCCCGGCGGGTCTTGTCCTTCCGCTGGCGCAACATGGTGAGTTCGTCCTTCGTGAAGTGCTTTTCATACATGCTCATCATCTCCAATACCGCCAGCCAGTCGTCCAGGCCCGTGTTCGCGCCCGATTCGATTCTCTCGCGCAGTGCACGCAGGCGCTCAAGCAGACCCTGGGTACGCTGAATCTGCACATCGAGTTCCGTGATCTGCTTCTCGATGACGCCGGCAGGTGAAGCGTCGGGGTCCTTCAGAAACGTTCGAATGTCGGAGAGGGAGAAACCGGAATGCTTGAGCGCCTGGATTCTGTGCAACCGGATCACATCCGCCTGATTGTACAGCCTGAAACCGCTCTCTGAACGGGCGGAAGGCGTCAGCAACCCGATCGAATCATAGTGATGCAGGGTGCGAACCGTAAGCCCTGTGCGTTTCGAGAGTGCACCAACCTTCATGAGCATGGTGGAATTCTCCTTTGCCGAGGACCATAAAGCCTGACGTAGCGTGAGGGTCAAGACGAATCAGAAAAATAGTTTTAACAGCTTGTCTGCGTGACGGACTTGCCCGCAGCTGCGTGGCGGCGTAAGATTTTGGATGGAGAAAACGATGGTCAGAAAAATCATTTTTCTGTTGGCGCTCGGCCTCGTCCAGTTTGCTCTGTGTGTTTCCGCCCCTGCAGCGGGGCCATGGACCCCGGCCGAGTTGGCCGGAAAGCCCGAAGAGCGGCATGCCGGTCGCATGGGCGCGCCGGACCTCACACCGCCGGAGCGCACCGTGCCCCGCAACGTCCTGCCCCCTCTCCCATCGGCTCTTCGCGGTTCCATCCGGCGCGTGGATACGGGTGGGGAAAAGCTGGTGGCCCTCACCTTCGATTTGTGCGAACTGGCGGACCAGGCCACAGGGTACGACGGGGCCGTCGTGGACGTCCTGCGTTCCGAGGGAGCCCCGGCCACTTTCTTCGCCGGGGGAAAATGGATGCGCTCTCACCCGGTGCGGGCCATGCAGCTCCTGGCCGATCCCCTGTTCGAGGTGGGCAGCCACGCCTGGACCCACGGCAACTTCGGCGTGCTGGACACGGCCAGGATGCGCGAGCAGATCGACTGGACCCAGGCCCAGTACGAGCTTACGCGTGAAAGCCTAGCCCGCCTGGCGGCCGAGCGGGGTGATCGGCAGACCCTGGTCCGGTTGGCTTCGGGTGGTGACGGTCCAGACAATTCTGTCCGCAGGTCCGACGGATTGGACGGCGCCGAAAACCCCATCGACCCCGCTTCCGGAAACGTCGGACGGGGGGGACACGGGGGGCAGGCTGAGCCGGCGGCAACCATCCCGGGGAATCCGGCCCGAATTCCCGATTCCATCCACGTGTTCCGCTTCCCCTACGGGCGCTGCCGGGCGGAGGCCCTGGACATGTTGGCCTCCAAGGGCCTGGCCGCCATCCAATGGGACGTGAACATGATGGACGCGGCCAGGACCCGCAACGCCCAGGCCGTGGCCCGGGACGTGGAGCGGGGGGTGAAGCCCGGCTCCATCGTGCTGGGACACGCAAACGGTTTCGGCCACGCCACGGCAGAGGCCCTCCAGATCATCATCCCGGCGCTCCGAGCTAGGGGATACCGTTTCGTCACCGTGAGCAGCCTGCTGGCTTCCGGCAAAGCCGTGACCGCCCCGGACTGCTACGATTCGCGTTCCGGGGATACCGCTTTGTATGACGCCATGTTCGGGGACGGCACCACCCACCCCAGAAAGAGATGACCGGGGACTGCCGCTATTCAGTGTCCTTGACGCGGTCGTACATGTGACGGGAGGGGGACGAGGGATTACGGAAATCTACCTGTAACCTCGGCTCCTTCACCCGTGACTTGTAATCTATGAACCTTCCGACTATATCCTGGCGTATGGCTCCACAAGGCAACAAAAGACTCCTGTCTGTCGACTTTCTGCGAGGGGCCACCGTGGCCTTCATGATCGTGGCCAACAATCCTGGAGACACTTCGAATGTGTACAGGGAACTTCTGCATTCCCACTGGCATGGATGGACAGTGGTGGATTTCATTTTTCCGTTGTTTCTTTTTCTGGTGGGCGTGTCGGTGGCCCTGGCCGTGCGCCGGGGATCCCTGGAGGCCAGGAAGGGCGGCATCTGGCCCCGGGCCGTCAAGCGCGCGGCCGTCCTGTTTGTCCTTGGGCTGGTGGTGAACGGCTTCCCTTTCTTCGATCTGAATTCCCTACGCATACCTGGCGTGCTGCAACGCATCGCCGTGGTCTATTTGGCGGCGCTGTGGCTGCACCGACGCCTGGGGAAATACGGGGTGGCCGGTCTGGCCATGGGCATCCTGGTGGCCTACTGGCTCCTCTGGGCCTTTGTGCCGGTCCCGGGGCTTGGATATCCGACTATGGACTCCGAATACAACCTGGAGGGGTGGCTGGACCAGATGCTCATGCGCGGGCATATCTGGGAATACGACACCAGCTGGGACCCGGAGGGAGTGCTGAGTACGTTCCCGTGCATTTCCCTGGCCCTGTTCGGGGTCCTGGCCGGGCGTTGGCTCAAGGCGGAGGCGGAGAAAAAGCCGGGCTACCTGGTAGTCGTCGGCGTGGGGCTGGCCATGTACCTGGGCGGGTTGGCTTGGGACGCTTGGTTCCCCATCAACAAAAGCATCACCACCAGTTCCTTTGTGCTTTTCGTGGGAGGGTTCGCCTTGGTGATGGTGGCCGTGGCGCACCGCTTGATGGACGACGGGCCTCCCCGGGCCTGGATGCTCCCTTTCCTCGCTCTGGGGCGAAACGCACTGTTCATTTATGTGGCCTCGCAGCTCCTGGCCCAGGTTCTCTTCGTCACCAGGCTTCCTTGGGTGGCCACGGGAGGCAAGAGCCTTCATTTCTGGCTGTTCGACGGCATGTTCGGCTCCATCGGCGACCGATATGCCGCCTCCATGCTCTGGGCGCTGGCCTTGCTGGCCACGTTGACTCTGGTGGCGGTGGTCATGGACCGCAAGGGTTGGGTGGTCAAGCTTTGAAAGGGTGGCAGAATCCGATTACCGTGCGAGAGCGGGGAGCGGGTTCCGCAACGGGTTCTCAGGCCATGTCGTCAGGAGTCGGGGCCATGTCGGGGCGGTATGCGCAGGCGCTGACCAGACGGTCGCGTCCCTGGTTCTTGGCCTTGTAAAGGGCCTTGTCCGCTTCGGCGTACAGGGCGAAAGCGGTCACTCCCTCTTCCGGCACTCCACAGGCAAGGCCGATGGACGCCGAGAGGTTCACCCGGGCCCCGTCGGCCGTGTGGATCAGCGCGATCCTCAGGCCGTTGAGGATTCGCTCGGCCACCTTGGCAGCTTCGTAGGGGCCTGTTTCCGGCAGGATAAGGGCGAACTCTTCCCCGCCCACGCGGGCGGCCACGTCCGAGACCCTGATGGAAGTCTTGAGCACCGAAGCGGCGCCCTTCAGGGCCATATCCCCGGCCTGGTGCCCGTGGGTGTCGTTAACGGACTTGAAGCGGTCCAGATCCACCAGCAGGAGACTGAGCGGCTTGCCGTCCCGGCGGCTCAGCGCAATGCATTCGTCGAGCCGCTGGCCGAAGTTCCGACTGTTGGCCAACCCGGTGAGTTCATCGAGCATGGCCAGTTTTGAAAGGCGTTCCTCTTCCCGTCCAAGCAGCCACCCGAACAATCCGAAAACCGTCATAGTGCCCAGGAGCATGTAGGCGAAAAGACCGGGGTTGCGCTCCAGCACTCCGACCGGGGAGACGCCCATGGCGGTTCTGATGACAAGCCAGCCCAAGGGAGCGAAAACGGCCAGGAAGACACCTTGCAGCGCTCTGACTCGTCTGTGTCCCTGCTGGGGAGGTCTGAAAAACGGCACGCTTTTGAACTTCATGGTGCACCGACGCAAACGCAATTCTGGATGCTATCTATGCATTTTGAGACAAAAGGCAAGCAAGGGTGAAGCAATAGTTCAGCGCATATCGAAGCGTACTTTTCTGGTTTGGCAAGGACAGGCAGAATAAGGCCGCAACCGGTTGTTACGGTGCGGCCCCATTTATGCGTCGATCCCGGACCTGTTTGTGCTTCGGCCAATGAACCGGAGATTACGGCTTGTCGATGCCGTGGTCACTCTGGGTTTGACGTGGAGATCCGTTTCTACGACGCGAGCTTGAGCGTGACGACGCCACCGATGATCAGCATCACTCCCAGAATGCGCATGAGGTTCGCGGGGTCGCCGTGGAGGGCCACTCCCAAAGCGAAGGTTCCGGCCGCGCCGATGCCGGTCCAGACCGCGTAGGCCGTACCCATGGGGATGGCCTTCTGCGCCAGCCAAAGGAGTAGGCCGCTCACGGCCATGCAGACCACGGCCATGGTGATGCCCACCATGGTCCTCCCTGGCGTCTGGGCCATCTTCAACCCTACGGGCCAGCCGATCTCGAAGAGGCCGGCAAGAATCAGGTAAATCCAGACGCATTGCGTTGCCGGCATCGCTTCCGCTCCTTTATACGAAAACCAGCCCTTCGTCCCGGGCGTCCACGGTGACGGCCCGGCCGTCCGGGACCTCCCCGGCGATGATCTTCCGAGCTAGAGGGGTCTCGATATGAGCCTGAATATAGCGGCGCAAGGGGCGCGCCCCGTAGACAGGGTCGTAGGCCGCATCGGTGATGAGAGTCTTGGCCGCGTCCGTGAGTGTCAGCGTGATCTTGCGCTCGCCAAGCCTTGTGCGCAGCCCCGTGAGCATCAGTTCGATGATCTTGCCGATCTGGTCCTTGTGCAGAGGCTTGAACAACACCACCTCGTCGACGCGGTTCAGGAATTCCGGCCGGAAGTGGCCTCGCAAGGTTTCCATGACCCGGTCGGCAGTGTCCGGCCTGAACTCCCCGTCCTCCCGAATGCCCTCCAGCATGAACTGGGAGCCAAGGTTGGAAGTCATGATGACGATGGTGTTCTTGAAGTCCACGGTCTTGCCGTGGCTGTCGGTGAGGCGACCATCGTCCAGAAGCTGGAGCAACACGTTGAACACGTCGTGGTGGGCCTTCTCGATCTCATCGAAGAGGACCACGGAGTAAGGCTTGCGGCGCACGGCCTCGGTAAGCTGGCCACCTTCTTCATAGCCCACGTAGCCGGGGGGGGCGCCGATCAGCCGGGACACGGTGTGCTTTTCCATGTATTCGCTCATGTCCAGGCGCACGATGTTGTCCTCGGTGTCGAAGAGGGCCTCGGCCAGGGTTTTGCACAATTCGGTTTTACCCACACCGGTAGGGCCAAGGAAGATAAAGGAACCGATGGGCCGCCTGGGGTCCTTGAGGCCGGCCCGGGCGCGCAGCACCGCGTCGGCCACAGCGGTGACGGCCTGGTCCTGGCCGACCACGCGTTCGTGCAGTTCCTCCGGCAGACGCAGGAGCTTCTCGCGCTCGGTCTCCAGAAGCTTGGTGACCGGGATGCCCGTCCAGCGGGCGATCACCTGGGCCACGTCGTCCGGGGCGACCTCTTCCCGGAGCATGCGCTGGCCGCCAGAAGCCTGCTCGATGTCCGCTTCACGCTCGGCCAGCTGGGTCTCCAACTGGGCCAGGGTGCCGTAGCGCAGTTCGGCGGCCCGGTTGAGGTCGTAGTCGCGTTCGGCCTTCTCGATTTCCTGGCGGGTGCGCTCGATGTCCCCCTTGATGTGGCGTAGGCCCTCGATGGCCTGTTTCTCACGGTCCCATTGGGTGAGCAGGATGGTCTGCTCTTCCTTGAGCCCAGCCAGTTCCTCCTTGAGCTTCTCCAAGCGCTCCTTTGAGGCCTTGTCCGTTTCGCGGGAAAGGGCCGCCTGTTCGATCTCCAACTGCATGATGCGCCGGTTGATGGTGTCCAGTTCCGTGGGCAGAGAGTCGATCTCGGTGCGGATCATGGCTGCGGCCTCGTCGATCAGGTCGATGGCCTTGTCCGGGAGCTGTCGGTCGGGAAGGTAGCGCTGGGAGAGCACCGAGGCTTCCACCAGGGCTGCGTCGGCTATGCGTACCCCATGGTGCACCTCGAAGCGTTCGCGCAGACCGCGAAGGATGGAGATGGTGTCCTCCAGGGTGGGCTCCTCCACCAACACGGGCTGGAAGCGGCGTTCCAGAGCGGGGTCCTTCTCGATGTACTTGCGGTACTCGTCGATGGTGGTGGCCCCGATGCAGTGCAGCTCGCCCCGGGCCAGCAAAGGCTTGAGCAGATTACCCGCGTCCATGGCCCCCTCGGCCTTGCCCGCGCCCACAATGGTGTGCAGTTCGTCGATGAACAGGATGATGCGGCCTTCGGCCGACTGCACTTCCTTGAGAACCGCCTTCAGGCGCTCCTCGAATTCGCCTCGGTACTTGGCCCCGGCGATGAGCGCGCCCATGTCCAGGGCGAAGACGGTCTTCTCCTTGAGTCCCTCGGGCACGTCCTTCTTCACGATGCGTTGGGCCAGGCCTTCCACGATGGCCGTCTTGCCCACACCCGCCTCCCCGATGAGCACGGGGTTGTTCTTGGTGCGCCGGGACAGGATGCGGATCACCCGTCTGATCTCCTCGTCGCGGCCGATCACCGGGTCCAGCTTGCCCTTCTGCGCTTCATCCACCAGGTCGCGCCCATATTTCTTGAGGGCTTCGTAAGTATCCTCGGGGTTGGCCGAGGTGACCCTCTGCGAACCGCGTACGTCGGTGAGCACGGCCAGGATTTTTTCCTTGGTCAGGCCGAATTGTTTGTTCACCCTGCCCAGGGGCGAGGAGGGCGGCTCGCTAAGGAGCGTCAGGAACAGGTGCTCCACGGAGACGTAGTCGTCCTTCATGGACTGGGCCAGATCGCTCGCCGTCACCAGCACTTCGTTCACCCGTGGGGTGACGGTCACCTGGCCGGGCTGGGCTCCGGGGCCGGACACCTTGGGCATCTTGACCAGTTCGCCTTCCAGGGCGCGCTCGAAGGCGCGGACGTCGTAGCCGGCGCGCTCCAAAAGGCGCGGCACGAGACCCTGCTCCTGCTGCACAAGGGCCGTCATCAGGTGCCCTGCGTCGATCTGCTGGTGCCCCAGGCGCACGGCCACGGCCTGAGCCTGGTTCAAAGCCTCCTGGGATTTCTGGGTGAATTTGTTGATATCCATGGTGTTTCCTTCAATGGGTCGTTTAAATAAGCTGTTCCAGTTCGCGTACGCGCTTTTCCAGAAATTCGACGCGCTCCACCAGATCCACGATGATGGAACCGCCCACGGCGTTGATTTCCAGGTCGCCGCATAGCCTGGAAAGCTTTTTCACCCGGTACACGTCGCGATGTCGGAAGAGATATTCGCTGCCCTGGGTGCGTTGCGGGGCCAGCCAGCCAAGTTCGATCAGTTCCCCCACGAAGGAGGGGTGCAGACCGGTCAGTTCCATGAATTGCGACCAGGCGATCAGCTCGGACTTCATCGGCAGTTCCCCGCCGGCGACGAGAGTGATGTCGACCATGTAAGCCTCCGGCTCCTAGTGGTGTTCGCGAGGGTTGAAGGAGGACTCCTTGGCCAGTTTTTCCCAGAGGGAGCGCTCTGCATTCGTGAGCTCTCTGGGGACATGGATCATCACCTTCACGAACTGGTCGCCGCGCCCGGCCTTACCGACCAGCCCTTTGCCCTTGATGCGCATCTTGCGCCCGGAGCTTATGCCCGGGGGGATGTTCAGGTCGATCTCGCCGTCAAGGGTGGGCACGCGCACGGTGGAGCCCAGCACGGCCTCCCAGGGGGCCAGGAACACGTCTACCAACACGTTCACGTCTTCCAGCTTGAAGAGCGAGTGGGGGCGGATGGCCACCTTCAGGTACAGGTCCCCGGCCGGGCCGCCGCTTAAGCCCTGGGAGCCCTGGCCGGCCAGGCGGATCTTCGCTCCGTCGCGCACCCCGGCCGGGATGGTGACGGACAGGGTCTTGGGTTTCAAGTAGGACCGTCCGTCCGGGGCCTGGGTTTCCTCCTGCAGGGTGACGGCCTTGGAACCGCCGTGGTAGGCCTCCTCCAGCGTCAATTCCATGGAGGCCTCCGCGTCGGAGCCGCGCGAGGGCCGGCGTCTGTAGCCTTGGCCCGCGCCCGCGCCGCCGAACCCCGGTCCGCCGCCGAAGCCTCCCATGCCGCCTGATCCACCGAAGATGGTCTGGAAAAAGTCCGAGAAGCCGCCCATGTCGCCCTGCGGGCCGCCGCCCCCTTCGCCGAAGTGGAAACGGACATTCTCGAAGCCCGGGGGGGGCTGGAAGTTCTGGCCTTCCTTCCAGTTGGGGCCGAGCTGGTCGTAGAGTTTGCGCTTTTCCGGGTCGCGTAGCACCTCGTAGGCCTCGCCGATATCCTTGAATCTGGATTCGGCCTTGTCGTCGCCCGGGTTGAGGTCAGGATGGTGCTTCCGGGCCAACTTCTTGTAGGCCTTGGAAATATCTTCCTGGGACGCGGTGCGACCGACCCCCAGAAGCTTGTAGTAGTCCTTGTAATCCACGCGGTTATCCTTTGTTTGGACGTTTTCGTCCTCGGCAAGTTTACATAATAAGGCGGATGGAAAAACCGTCAAGCGCCTCGGGTACTTGGAGGCGCGTTTTAGGCACTATACACGAAAGGGGTTAGGACGAAACCCTGTTTTGATCGGCAATCGGAAAAGGGCAGCGGGAATTCATGGGCAGGGCGAGGACCCCGGGCCGGTCTGGCGAATCCGGCAGAGGGGGCGGTTTCCGGGCTGCCTGGTGAGCCGGTCGCGCGTTGCATTCAAGGCCGAGTCGGGCTAGCACCCACGCATGACCAAGGATGATTTCAACAATCCCTTCGAAAAGCTCAAGGGCCTGAAGCTCAAGAAGCTCGCGCCCAAGCCGACAACCCCCGCCTCGAAGCCTGGCGTAAAGCCGCCCGTGAAGGCGGGCTCAAAATCCGTCTCAAAGTCCGGAGCAAAGCCGGTCCCCTCGTCCACTTCCGCCGAAGCTGCCGACCAGATTCCGGCCGAGGAGGCGGACCTCTTCACCCTGGCCATGTCCGGCGTGAACAAGATGGACAAGACCCCGGCCGGCCGCCAGATCGTGGCCAAGGCCACTCCCGCGACACCCCGGGCGGTCGATCCCGACGCCGAGGGGAGGGCCATGCTCCGGGATCTGGTGAGCGGCAAGGTGGAATTCGAGCTGGAATACACGGACGAATACGTCCAGGGCTTCGTCAAGGGCACGGACCAGAAGATTTTCCGCCAGCTCAAGGCCGGCCAGTTCAGCCCAGAGGCGCACCTGGACCTGCACGGCCTGAACACGGAGCAGGCCTATGAGTCGCTTCTGACCTTCATTCGCGAGCAGCACTACCTAGGCAAGCGCTGTCTGCTCCTGATCCCCGGTCGGGGTATCAACTCCCCCGGCGGCATGCCGGTGCTCAAGGAGGAGCTGAAGTCCTGGCTGACCCGCGACCCCCTGAAACGGGTGGTGTTGGCCTTCTGCACCGCCCAGGCGCGCCATGGCGGGGCAGGGGCGCTCTATGTTTTGTTGCGGCAAAGAAAGAAGACGGAAGGGAAGATCAGGTGGGAGAATCTGTGGGGGGATGATTGAGGCGGACGCCCGTCATCCGAGCGTCCGCTTCATTACTTCTTCGATCATTCCGGCAGTCAGGCCGCTTCTTCCTTCTTCTCCAGCCCCTTGGGCCCCAAGGCCTCGTCCATATCCTTCACCTTGGTCAGCGAACGCTTGAGGATATCCCGGTACTCCTTCATGTCCATGGGGGAATACTTGGACCTGCACTTGACCATAGCCGCCATGTCCATGACCTCGTTGTAGAGGTAGGGCAGGTAAAGAGGGTCCTGTTTGAGGAATTGCAGGACGTTGTTCAAAACCTGTTTGATCTCGAGCTGGTGCTTGCCGGGTTTCTTCATGAGCTTTTCGATGCGGCGGGTGGCGGCGCGCAAGGAGGCGTTCCAGTTGTTGAACCTGGGCTGGTACACGGGGCGCACCCGCGGCTGATTGGACTGGCTCAGAGTGGCCAGGAAGCGTTCCTTGGCTCCGGGCTGCGAGACCAATAGGCCGCGCTGGTGGCTTTCCTCCACATCCACCACCTGGCTGCCCTCGATATCAACGCCACCGCCGTAAATGTTGAATACGGGGACCTGGGCCTTGCGAAGGTCCTTTTCCAGGTCGCGTTTGGCCGAGAGGTACCCGACGTTTGAGTAGATGGTCTCGCCCCGGAGGTTGGTGAGTTGCACGTCGCGACGGGGATCGAAGGTCTGGACATTCTGGTGGGCGTGGTGGCCGGGGGCGTGGGTGCGGTCGGCCGGCCAGGAGAAGTCCTGGCCCGCCAGCATGATTCGGCTGACGCCGCACCAGGAAAGGAACCTTGCCAGGGTGACGCCCACGTTGCCGCCGGCGTCCAGCACCAGTTCGTGCTCCTGAAACACGTAGGTGGCGATGCCGCCCATGGTCCACAGGGGCATCTTGGGGCCGGGGTAGCGCGCGACCACATCGGGGTCGAGCTTGGTGGAATAGACCAAGGGCAGGTCCTCAAGCCAGGACATATCCTGGATATTGTCATAGAGCTGCATCATCTCCGGCCTGAAGTCGATGGACAGGCACATGTCGGGCTTGAGCCCGACACGCTCCAGGGCAGGTAGTGTCTGGAGAGCCGCCGCGTACAGGGCGTGCCCGGGTCGCTCGGCCAGGAGCGGGCCGATCTGTGCGAGAGATGGCCCAGCGCCCAGGATCACCGCGGTGACTCCTTCGGCCGCGCCCTTGAGCGGAAGGAGACTGCCGTTGTTCATGGCTCCGGCGAAGTTGCGCAACTCGTTGCCCACCATGACCTCCTGCTTGAGGCGCAATGTGGCCAGTTCCACGGAAAAGTTCTCCAGCTTGCCCCTGGTGAGCTGGGTCATGTTCGCGTACTCGGGGCCGATCTGCTGGGAAGGGAGGTCGTTTCTCAGGTGGATGCTGCCGTAGACCAGGTTGAGGTCCAGGCGCTGGATGGCTTGCTCCACCTGGTCGTGGCCGGGAACGATGAACCGAAGTTTTCCAGCCTCGAGAAACGGGCGGTAGTCCGTCTGCCCCAGGCAGGCCAGGAGCACGTCCGGCCTGGGCTCGATGACCAGCACTTTGTGGGTGTTGGGTGTGCCGGTGAGCACGTGGTTGAGCCCATACCCCAGGTTGACCCCCACGATGACCGTGGCGTCTCGTTCGGGTTCCTTGACCACCCGCCACTCGTTATAGAGGACCGGCAGGGGAGGACATTTCTCGATCACTCCGTCGCCGCGGTCCATACGCCAGTCGAGCAGGCCTATCCGGTTGACGAAAACACGCGACAACGCGCCCTCAATGTCCTTGATGCTATGCGCCAGCCATTCGGCCACCGGCTCCTTGCGAGCGGCGAGGGCCTCGATGTTGGCGGCGAGGTATTGGTGCAGGTTGCTCATGGCTCTCCTTAAGCAAGTTCCTTGCCAGACAAGCGTCTTTCCCCTAAATCCCAGGGGCATGGCACATCCGGACATTCTCTCCCTGGTGGGCGACACGCCGCTGGTGGCGATCAGGCGTTTGAACCCCAATCCACGCGTGAGCCTCCTGGTCAAGATGGAGGCCAAGAATCCCGGCGGCTCCATCAAGGACCGGGTGGGGCTGGCCATGATCGAGGCCGCCCGGGCCTCGGGCGAACTCTCGTCCGGTAAGACGGTCATCGAGGCCACCTCGGGCAACACCGGCATCGGGCTGGCCATGGTCTGCGCGGTGAAGGGACTCAAACTGACCCTGGTCATGCCCGCCTCGGCCTCCGAGGAGCGCAAGCGCATTATGCGAGCCTACGGGGCCGAACTCATGCTCACCCCTGGCCACCTGGGCACCGACGGGGCCATCGAGGAGGCCTATCGCCTCGTCCGCGAACACCCCGAGCGCTATGTGCTCATGGATCAGTTCAACAATCCCGCCAGCATAGCCGCCCACTACCTGGGCACCGGCCAGGAAATCTGGGACCAGACCGACGGGGCCGTGACCCATGTGGTGGCCACCCTGGGGACCTCGGGAACGGCCATGGGCATCGCCAAGCGGCTCAAGGAATTGAATCCGGCCGTCAAAGTCGTGGCGGTGGAGCCCAGGCCCGGCCACCGCATCCAGGGCCTCAAGAACATGCAGGAGTCATACCCCCCGGGCATCTACGACAAACATGCCCT
>Ga0326727_10001241_pt1 | contig 96831 bp, 86 predicted proteins | sample MB2enrmetagenome_FD_207643 | JGI IMG/M metagenome (GOLD analysis project Ga0326727, IMG submission 207643) | Lab enriched peat soil microbial communities from McLean, Ithaca, NY, United States - MB29MY | ecosystem: Environmental > Terrestrial > Soil > Wetlands > Peat | place: USA: New York... | reverse complement strand
CCTTCATGATGCGGGATTCAACGGGTTTACCACGTTCCCTCCTGTCGACGTTCAACGGAACCTTTAGGAAGACGCTATTCCCCGGCCGCGCAAAGGATGACAATGCAGTGAGGTTAGAACACTGCAACCAGGCGACTTGCCATTTTGGCTCCGGCGTACTCCAAACGTATTTATTGGATACACCCAAATTTCGCCGGACGATTATTACGAGGTTTATCACGTCTTTGCCCTGTGGCTTTCCATGGGTTCCTCTGGCTGGTTCCCTGCTAACCTCATGGGTGGTTGTAAGGCTACGTTGTCCCGGGAGCTCCGCACCACGCCGTTACCAGCGTCGCACGTCCCGGTAGTCATTATCGGTCATCTCGATAACCATCTTATGGCCCATCGGCCACGGTATGGATTCGACAGGAGTGCCTCGTGTCGCACCTAACCTATAATCAACATTGTCACTAAAGACAAGAAAATAAATATTGCTTATTATTTCCTCACGAGGAATAATATCACAGCAATAAGCATCAAAATTCCACCAATATAAGTTGCAAACACGAAGCAAAGGATGCAGAAAATTATTGCAGCCACTAAATTGTATTGAATTCCCCATCTATTCAAGATAAACCCGCTAGCCATCAAGATGACTATACCGAGCAATATACCAAGTATACCCCCGATTATACCAAAAAAGTACGAACCAAAGAATATATTGATAATTCCTTGGATAATGCATAATATGCCAGCGATTAGTGCTAAAATGTTTTGAATATTTCTGGTCGATGAATCTTGTGCCATTCCGTATCCTGTTTAGTTTGAAATATAAAACCTTCTCTTATCTTATCAAAAAAGGACTAGCAAACGGCTTTGATGATGCAATTGAACTGGACGCCGATCTCTTAGATGAGCAGGAACCTGCCGAGGAAGTCGTCACTCGCAACCACGCTATGATGGACACGGTTCTCGATTGGTACTTCGTGAACACGATAGTGCTGGATACCGGGTGCACCTGTACGAACCGAACTTTCGAGCTTTTATTCTGCGAATTGAATCATTTCATATCGTTTTCAAACGATATTCCTTCAGAACATGCTCACATTTTCAACCGAACTTGCGAGGTTTAGCGTTGGAATATTCCAAACAAGGGGTAGCTTTTTAATTTGAATAAATCAAAGAAATCGTGACAATTTATTATTATTGAAATTACTAGATAATAATTTGTCTTATTTGTCTTAATAAAACAAAAATACCATTGGTTGACAAAACATGTTAATGGACACATCTTCGGTATTAACTTCGATATTATCCTTCGTCGTTGCTTGGTTGATCTTTACCTTTGCAATCTGGGGCGGGGGAGCGATCTTTCAAAGTAACAGGAACTGGAACTACCGCGGTTTTGGCACAGCGCTCATCATGGCGCTGGTAGTCATGGTACTTATCTGGTTAATTGGGCTGATTCCTGGATCAGGATCATGGGCGCTTTGGGTGGATCTCGTCATTGCATTCTTCGTCCTGCTGATATGTTTCGCGCTGTTCTGGGATATCGGTTTCTTGAGAGCCCTCGGTGCTTCCATCGTCTGCCTATTGCTACTGCTGCTGATTTTGTGGATTATATCAGCTATCCTGACTGCAATGGGCAGCAGCTACGTTATTCCTATTTTCGGAAACATACATTAGATGGAATTTCCTAAAGTGCCCTCCTTTTTTTTTCTCTTGGGGACTCCCGTGCCAATTTACATTACCGAATGATAACGCACGGCTTGACGCCATGCTTCAGCCGTCGCTCGAGCATCGTGCAAGTACGTTCGTCTGGCGCTGCACCGGCGAATCCCGCGCCCGCTGATTTCAGCCACCGCGCTCGATCGCTCGAAATCCAAGGTTCGTGGCATGATATTGCATTCCATGCGAAGTTGAAAAACCGTGCTATTAAGATGGTAACATTTAAGGCAGGAATCCAAGACGCAAAAGTAATACAAAGAACACACTAATAGCAAGTCATTTGCTTGAAGATGACCGTGAACCTGACCGTTCCAGTCGAATCTCTGTTTTTTTGTTAATCTTGTGTCCTTTTTCACTCGCATTATTTTTTCCTACAATCTAAATTTAAATATACCTCCAACTCGACCTGATGCTTTAATACCTGATAAAGGTGCCATGATCTTGATGCAGTTTATGAACTAGGTTATGGGATTCTCAAGAATACAGGAAAGTCATATTTTTTTAACCCATAACGAATTTTTCAACAAGCTAGTAATGAGATAACGAAAGAACATCATATTCCATAAGCGTAATGAAAATTTTCCACGCGGCAATTGTACACCGTCGAATCTACATGAAATATCTCCCTATTGGAATATTGCGACATGCTTATTTATCGATCAATGCCAATTTTTTTTGTTTTGATTTGAAAACAAAACGAAGGCATACTTTATGGCACGAAAAAGTACGTTTATCTGGGGGCTCTTGTCGATCATTTTGGGTATCATTGCCTTCTTCTGGGACCCATACGTGATCATCGCACTGTTGGCAATCCTCTTCGGCATAATTGGCTATAAAAATGAGAGCGCGAAAGCCCTTGGTATTATCGGCATTATATTAGGTATAATCAATTTAGTCCTGTTTATTATCCACGTGTTTTAATAAAAGGTGTACTTTTTTCTTATTTCTCTCTTCTCTCTTTGAGAAAAACCTAGGCGTGCCGTGCGATCGGGGAAGGATCGGTGGGAAGTGTTGATGCCGACCTTTTCTATTCCTTGCCGAGTCCTTCCAAGAACATAATGATGCCACCACGGCCACCACTCGTTGAAATATTCGGGTGATTGGCAGGAACAGATTATGCCTAACAACAGGATGCCATTAATAATTCTTTGCATCAAGTGAATCTACCACTTGTCTTGCAAGCGTAAACGATGACTACGGCCATTCTGACTCGTTTCTCGCGTCGTAGGACAAGTCGCGTGAACAAGAAATCAATCCGTTGGGGGAATACAACAATGGTAAATGGATTCGTGAAATGGTTCAACGCCAGAAAAGGGTTCGGCTTCATCTCGGTGCCGAACCAAGAAAAAGACGTGTTCGTGCACTTTTCGAACATCGTCACGACAGAAGGCGAATTCGCGTCGCTCAACGAGGGTGACGAGGTGGAGTTCGAAACCCAAGAAGGTCAAAAGGGCATCGAAGCAATTAACGTGAAGGTGACCAACAAGGCGCCGGCCAAGGAGCGACCCCCGATGCGAGACCACGGCGGTGGAGGGTATGGAGAGAGCCGCGGCTGGGCCGGCGGCCGGTATGGCGAGCGAACTGGTGGTTATGGTGATGGCGACGGCGGTGGCGGGAGCGGGTATGGTGGTGGCAGCCGTGATGGTCGTTCCAGTGGTGGCCGGGACGGTAAAGACTCCAAGAAACGGTACTAACTTGCCCGACCTTTTTCCAAATTGAACTACCACGTCTAATAGGGCGTAGATTCCTGTTTCTTCGACCGTCGTTTCCATCGTTGGAAATTTGATGCGATCTTCGCAAGCGTTACATCTTAAGGTTTCCCGGTAGCTCGATTGAGCGTGTTCCCGCGTTCGTTTAGAACGTGGATTCTTTCTCTTCGAATGTAAAAGATCTTGGTGAATCTACCGTTAACGGTATGGCAATAGACCTTTATTCTAGTGATGTGGCAAGGTTCGGCGATGATTCAAGATTCGTCATGAGTTGATACAGAGAAAAAAAAATATGGCGGTGATAAGGCTACGACAATCGTGCAAAGTCCACCCATCAAGGAACAAAAACCTGAAGAAAGCCCCCGATACCGCGTCACCCCGACTTATAGCGCGTGGTTAGTGGGAAATGAATTCGTCATCCAAGTCGCGATTCCCGGGGTTGAGCGGGAAAACATCAAGATGAAGGCGCTCCGGGATCTCTTCTACCTCCGGGCGGAACGAGATAACATCGAATACGCGCTGGATGTCAACTTGAACTTTGAAATCGACCCCAACCAGGTCACGGCGAAGTACGTAGAAGGATTGCTGCGCGTGGTGTTTGAACGCTTGAACCCGCTTGACGAAGCGTTTGATGTACCGATCAATTGAATGGAGGGAACCATGATGGCAATGATTGAAAAAACAAATAGCGAGATTGCCGAGGAACGTTCTCCTGCACCCTACAGGATCTACCCCGAAATTTATCGGCACGTCAATTACCCCAACGACATGGTGCAAATCGAAGTGATCCTGCTCGGGGTCAAGAAGGAAGACATCGTGGTCAAGGCGCTCCCCACCTGGCTACACCTGTCCGCCATGCGCACCAGCGACAACGTGGAATACTCGGCAAACGTGAGCTTCGGGGTGGAAGTCATCCCCGAGGAAACCACGGCAGAATACAAGAACGGTTTGCTGAAGATCCAGGCCAAGATTAGAGATCCCCTTAGCTACGCGAAGGAGGTCCCACTCTAACCTCGTTACCTTTCCGACCTTTACATAAGACTTAGGAGGCGAGACAAATCATGCATAATGCAGAAAATGAAACTGATGCTCCTGACACCGATTCCGAAGAAATCGTGGAGTCGTCCGACGATACCGTTCCTGAAGAAATTGTGGAACCATCCGACGAAATCGTGGAACAAAAAAGCGAGGTGGTGGAACAGGCGGGGGAGAGCGAAGACATCTGGTACCGCATCCGGCCATCGTTCTCATCGCATGTCGATTATTCAACGGGGGAGTACATTTCCGAGATCCAACTCCCCGGCGTGCCAAAGGACCGCGTGAAGCTACGCATCTTGCCCGAATTATTTGACCTGAAAGCCTCGTGGGAACACGTGCTGTACACGTTGATGGAATATTTTCCCGTTAAGGTCAACATGGACACCTTCGAAGCCCAATACAACCACGGCCTGCTTCGGATGAAAGCCCAATTTTTGGACCCGCTGGCAGAAGCCGTGGACATCGTGCTCCAAGACTGACCGTATTCTCCTTTTTTTGCAACTTTTGATCGATCATGACGCTCATCGTCTCTGTTGCCTGCTCCACTTCCTTTTTCGAGTAGTTCTTGGCCGCTACCCCCTGTTCCACGACGCGCATCCTTTGCTCGGCATCCTTACCCAGGATGAATTCCCACTCCCTGAGATTGTTATGCGCGGGCGCCTTCAAGCCCGATTCGAGAATTCTCGAGATCTTTTCTTCCTCCACGGAGGAAAGAAAAAATGGAGATGCGCTGAGACCCGGGACCGTGCACGAACAGAGCACGGGCGAGCGCGACACAAAGGTAAAAAGAAGAAGGGTTACCTTAATTTTTCGCTATTTCTTCTTCAGTTGCGGCCATCTCTGTCACGTCGCCCCTCTGAAATTTAATGCCGAACTTTTGGATTGCCCGGTACGGCGCAAGGCCTTCTTCTGACACGTCTTTCACGCTAACAATCGCGCCTTGCTTGCGAAGAGTGTTCTGTAACAAGGTGACATCTAGCGCTTTCGGACTGACATTGTTCTTAGCGGCCAGAGCGGCGGCCGTGCCCGCTGCTTGGCCCTCGCAGATGCTGGGCGTGCAGTACCGTAACCCAGTGACAGCTAAGGCTCCGCATGACATGGTTGTTCCGGCAGCAAGAAGGTTGTCAATTTCCTTGGATCTCAAAGACCGATACGGGATGTCGTGGGGGAGAATTTCAAAGCCAAATCTACCAACTGTTTCGTAGAGGTCCGGTGGCATGTTGTTTATGGCTACAGAGTCGTCAAAGGCCTTGCCCTCGCGCATGTCTCCGACGTTCAGGGTGTATTCGCCTATAATTCGATGTTGATTTCCGTTGCAGTAACTGCTCGGCGTTTTCTCAATGAAGGAATTCTCAAAACCCGGGACATTGTCCTTGAGCATTTTGAAGACGGCCCAAGCTTGCTTCCTGAGGTCGATTTCGCACGCGGACATCACTTCTGTCATCCAGGGCTGTTTTCCATCCGGCACCTTGTAAATGGCATTCATCACGTAGATTCTTCCAGCATTATAAACATCTTGAATCGAGGAAAGAATAACGGCTTCGCCCTTGATGTAGGCTCCTTCCTCCTTTGCCTTCTTAATCAGACTTCTGCCAGAATACATTTGTTCCCATTCTTCGGTATTTGCTGCCCTGAATTCCCTAAATTTAGCAATATCAACTCCGCCGATGAAGAATGAATTTAGATTGCCACCAGGGGAACCTTTAGTTGGGCCTACAGGGATCCCTTTATCACCCATGCAAGGAGCTCCCGATTTCCACGCTATGTCCCCCTCTCCCGAGGTGTCTATAATGACTTTTCCCAAAACGGCTTTCCTGCCTTCCTTGGATTCAAGGATGATGCCTTTGAGTGTTTTCTTATCCCTTATAGCACCAGCTGCAAAGGCGTGGTACAATATCTCAACGCCGGCTTCTTGCATCATGTTTTCCAGGAGAAACTTGTAGTACTCCAGATCAAAGGTAAGTCCCCAGACACCCCAATAGCCGACATCAGTATCCACCAGTCTTTGCGGCAAATGCTCTGCACCGACAGACTCTATCAATTTTTGTTTCATTATGTCTTTCTCCCAGAGCGGCACGTCGTCCAAACTCTTTAGTGCTCCGCCATCCTTAAGGCGAGTAAGAATTTCTTGTATAAGTCCCCCGTGTAACGCGGGGTCAACAAACGTGAAAATCGGGTTGTTGCCTTGGGTTTGCAAGCCCCCCAAGCTACCAAACTGCTCTATTAGAACAGTTTTTGCTCCGTTTCGTCCAGAGGCTAAAGCAGCGCCTATACCCGCTGGTCCGCCACCGACAACGACAACATCCACGTCGCGCAACACGTCAAGGTTTTTCTTTGGTTCAGTGATTTTGTTCATGAAAAATCTCCCTTTCAAAAAATGTTCATTGTGGTGCAAAACTCACCTTAATTGTAGAGTACTTAAATTTATTGAAAATCATGGTGAAGCGCCAAAATCATCACTCATTCAAAAAAGGTGAAGAAGGAAGGCAAAAGAGGGGGCAAGAAGATCCCTTGATCAATTATGGCGCGTCACAAGCCGTATAGGAAAGAAGAAATGAAAGCAAATAATGTGAATGATTTCCATAACGTAGACACTTAATATAATAAAAAACAAGAGACGGTTTAGCCTTTTATCGTCTTGCCCTTTGTTAATTTATCCATATCTTTCTCCTGCAAAGTCCTCCGCTGAACTTTTCCCGTTGTCGACACGGGCATGATGCTGATGAACTCTATGTATTTCGGCATTTTCCATGCAGCCATGTTTTGCTTGCACCATTCTTTTATGGCCTCGGATGTGATATCACGATCAGCTTTGTATTCCTTTTTTAACAAGATCCACGCCTTGACGCATTCACCCCGCATCTCGTCGGGTAATCCTGCTACCGCGACCTCGCTGACCATCTCGTGCTGGCCGATGATATCCTCCACTTCTTTTGGGAAGACGCTGTGGCCGGCCACCTTGATCAGTGACTTTTTCCGGTCACGGATTTCCACGAACCCATCCTCGTCCATGTAACCGATGTCGCCGGTGAGCAGCCACGTCTTGCCGTTCCATTCCTTCAAGTTATCTTCCCTGTTGCCCCCCTCGCCGAGGTATCCTTTCATGAGGTCGGGGCTGGCCACGCATATCTCTCCCGTGTTATCAATGCCGAATCCACCCCGTTCCTTCGTGCCATCACATATCGGGCCGTCATCAAAGTTATCCGCCGGAAAGATTGCCCAATCCGTGCCCGGGAGGGGCAAGCCAAGCTTCCCTGTCTTGTATTTTCCCCAGAACGGCGCGTTCGAAACGAGGGAGCACGTTTCGGTCAATCCATAACCAACCCGTATCGGGCAAAATACTTCCTCGAACGGAATTCTCACGTAATCGTGAAGTGGCCCAGCCCCGCTGCTTGCATACTTCATTTTTTTCCAAAAGTCATATTCATTCTTGAATGCTTCTACACCCATGCTTTCAACGAAATCCGTTAGCCGCTTGAACAGCATTTCGACCCCGGTATAAATGATGCCCTCCGGGGCATCCAGCATGTTGATGACTTTGCACAAGTCCTCCTCGTTTGGCGGTTTTGGGAAGAGCACCAAGGGCATACCAAGGTAGAGCGGGCCATTCAAAACGCAAGTCAAGCCGTAGACGTGGTAGAACGGAAGAACACCGATCGTGAGCATACCAGTTTTCAAATTGACCCACGGTGTAATCATGAATACGGCAGAAACCAATCCCGCGTGCGTTAAAATAGCAGCTTTCGGCAAGCCAGTAGTTCCGCCCGTCATCAACAAGGCTGCAGTATCATTCCATGGGTCGATCTCCGGCTTGACATCATCCAAGTTCATGGGTTCTGTTTCATCAATAACTTGATTCATCCGGTATATCTCGTAAGTTTCACCTTGATCCGGCACTTTATCTTGAAAATCTGGCACCTTTCCCCTTAACACATCGAAAATTTCGGGACCCGCGGTGACGAAATCCAGAAGATTCGTCGAAATCAGGTATTTCACATTGGTTTTCGGGAGTTCGGTGTTCGGCCCGGCGATGTACAGCGCATCCATCATGACCATGACTTTGGCGTCGATAATGGTAAGCTCGTGCAGCAATTCACCCGGCATATATTGCGGGTTCACTCCAGCTACGACGGCCCCGATTTTTAAAGATGCAAGATACGCGACGATGAAATTGATCGAGTTGGGCAGCATTATCGCGACGACGTCCCCTTTCCTGATCCCGCATGTGTTATACAGGAACGTCGCGAACCTGTCGGATTTTTCCACCAGCGTTCTAAAATTAACATGCTCGATATAAGTGCCGAGAACGAAGATGATCGAGTCTTTTTCCCACGTGTTATATTTATTCGCACTTCGCACAAACGCGTCGTAGAGTGGCTCGATCTTGATATCCTCAATGTCATATATTTGGTGCGGCACGCCTTCGGGCCAATATCCCTCGGTGAACCATACCTTGTTTTCATCGACGTAATAATCCTTGAGATCTGGCATAAGTCTTAACCCCGACATTTTTTATTTGTCGATCACCCGATTCCGCCTAACCTTAATATATGTTATCTTCTTGGAAAGTAGAGCACTTTTGAACCAGATCTTGAAAATTGAAAAGCTATTTTGGTGGGTTCTTGATGGGGATAAGCTGGACTCGCTATTTCGATAGTTGATAACGGCTCAACAACACCACGCCTATCACGCCCATCGCAAATCCAATGCCGTAAAAGGCCCAGTTCGTAATCATTTGCCCAAACAGCAACAACCCCCCCAAAATCCCCAATGTCACGTTAGTGGTTCCATTGATCGGATTGAAACGCGACGCGGGGTTCTTTTGCAACCCAATCTGGTTGAACACAAAGCCGCCAACAATATTTCCAACCAATAAGAGCATGAGAGGCACGATTCCATTCCATGCCGCCGTGAATAGATTGCTTGTTTTGGTTAATGTTTGAAAAAAAACAAGCGTGAACCACTGGGTGTAAGCCGCTGTCAGTCCGACGGCAATTCCCGTCGTGAGAGCCCAGACTATCAGGATTTTTCGGGAGATCACGTATAGCAAACAAATCAATAGAATACATGCGAGGGAGAACCAGATAACGTTGCCATAACTTTGCATTGCTAGTGGAGGCGTGACTTGACTTAACGTGATGAACACGGGCATCATAACGAGCAGCACGATTGCCAGGATCGCTTTGCGATCTAATTTTTCTCCAAAAAGGCGATGCGCCAAAAATGCAAGAATGATAAAACCGAAATTGAGCAGGGGTTGAACAATCGTAACGCCCGCAATATCCAAGGCTACAAAATACAAAATTCCCCCCAAAATATTAACGGCAAAACCTGAAAGCCAGCGCTTGTTTGTAAACATTCTCTTAAGAGATGCCCATAAATTCTTCGCTTTTATCTCTTCCATTCGATCGAGCGCAAGTTTCATGAGCAAGGGCGCACAATTGAAGCATATCGTTGCCAATAAAGCAAGAACGACTCCCCCAAGATAATTCAAAGGGCTTATTTGATAGATCATACATCTTCACGTTCGATTTTTTCATCATAAAAAGGTTTGAGAAACACTCCCGTTCAGCGGTAATCGTCTTCAAGCCGCAGGAGTTTTTCAGCCGTTCCCTCGGGGTTGTCTTGGGCAGTGTACCTCGCCTCCATGATGGCCTTAGCTTTCTTGAGATCGGACGGGTATGTGATATAGACGAGGGAATACAAACAGAGGCAGAGGATCTGCGGAATGATCATGATCAAGAACATACCCTTGGTCAGGGCGGCTAGATTTGCCAGCCGAAAGGGATCGGGATATAGATTGGGTAATTGGCCGTAGGACGCGGGTGGTGTGGCGAACCCGAAGGCTGTCGCGGCGAGGCTGATAAAATACGTCCCGAACGCTGCAATCGACCCCTCAAACACGCGATCGACCGAGAAAGCGGACCCACGTATCTCGGGCTCGAAGATCTCGCTGAAGATCGGGAGGTTGCAAGCGTTGCCTGCCCACGTGCAGAGAAAACCAACGATCAGCCCGACCACAAGCATTTCATACATGGATGACGTCACGTGCGGGATGAAGACGAGCAGGATGATTACCAGCGGAATAGCCGAGCCCACCGAGAGCTGCGCGACGAAAATGCGTCCCCGTTTCGGGCTCCACCTTGCAGCTCGATCGCCGAACCAGCCACCGAACACGGTCCCCGCACCCGCGCTAATCGCAATTATGACGAAGAGGCCAGCAGCTTCGAGGGGCTGGAAGCCGATGTATTCTAGCCACGTGGGCATGAACAGGATGCCTGCGAACGGGATGCTGCCCGCGACTCCTTGCGTACATATAAGTAAAAATGTCTTGTTTTTGAGAATCGTCTTGAAATCTGCCAATTTCATCGAACGCGTTTTCCTGTTTTTTGGTGCATCTGCGAAGCCGACCTCCATCTGTCCCCTGGCAGGATCCTTGGCGAAGACGAAGACAAGGGCCGCGATGACCACGCTTGCTGCACCCCAGGACATGAACACTAACCGCCAGTTATCCAAGCCGGGAACGATATCGTTCACCTGGTTCACTATGATTGTGGCTATAACTGCACCTATTACCATGCCCACAAGGCCCGTTAACCCGAGCACGCCGTAAGCCTTTCCTCTCTGCGGGGCCGGGATGTAATCCGCGATGAGCGAGTAGGCTGTGGGAACGATCACGGCCAAGCCAACGCCGGTGAACAGCCGGTACAAGAGCATATCAAAGAAATGCATCGAGAAGGCCATCAGGATCGTTAGAACGCCCCAAATCAGGCACCCGATGCCGAGAACTTTCTTGCGGGAGTATTTGTCGTTGGCCCATCCCCACATGGGGGTCGTCACGGCTTGGAGGAGCGAGCCTATCGAGGACGCAAGCCCCAGCTGGTCCAGAGGAAGGTGAAGCGAGGCCTGGATCTGCGGCATGACTATGGGGTAGAGGGACCCATCCGCCGAATTTATGACGTTAGTCATGTTGACAACGCGCAAAGTCCTCAATCGTGCTGCTTTTGAATCCTCAGCATCTGATCCCTCACTTGATGTCGTCACGTACACGATTTCGTCATTTGATTGTTCATCGCTAATAGATTCATTTTGTTCTTTCTTGGTGACATCATCTGGCATCAAAAAACCTCGTTCGTGGCGCAATCTGCAGGCCATTACCTGATCGAGATACACGTTATCTACTGTTCAATGCTCGGGCGGACCATAATTAAGCGTTTATCCGATCTATCAAATGAATAGGCACCGCGCATTAACAACCGCATGGATACAGCACTCGGCATTGGCGTGGTCCTTGCGGCCGCTATCATATGGGCCTTTGCATCCACGGGATACAAATTCGCTCTTGGTTCCGCCGGAACGGAAGTGCGCGACCCTATCACGTCAATGTCCGTGAGGATCATCCCCGTTGACATATTTATCACGCTTGTTGTCTTGATATTGGCGCAATTACCCGTCATATTTACCTTCCCCTTGAAAGAATCGTTGATGTATTGGAGTTTGGGCATTGCGAATGGGGCAATGACACTCGTGGGGGATATTTGTTACTTTAATGCGCTTCGCTACCTTGACTCGAGCCGGGTGTACCCCCTCATCAATATTCAGGTTCTGTTCACCTACCCGCTCGCATATTATTTCTTTCAGGAAAAAATTCCCCCTTACTTGTGGGTTGCGGGGATACTCATGATCTTGGGCGTTTTACTCATCAGCAGAGAGGACAACAAGGACCGGGGCATGGAAAACCGGTCTGCTGAAGACCAGCGAAAAACTCACATTGTTGGGGTTATTCTAGCCCTTGCAGTGGGATTGTTTTTTGCATTGCAATACCTATTCCTGGCCGCCCAGATCCGCATGACTGCTTCCTTGAATTTACCGGTTGGAGGCGTTTTTGACGCTAATTTTACGCGTTTGATCTCGTACGGGGCCATCCTGTGGGGGTACTTGCTAATTTCGCGCCGTCATTTGCCCAAGTGGGGCACCCCCGAGGAAAAAGAGCAGTTAAAGGCCTATGGGATCATGGGGGTGATTGGAGCCCTGGGCTTGGGCATCGGGGATTCTATTTACCAAATAGGGGTCATTCAAGGTGGCAACGCATTGTCCATCACAATCTCGGCCAATTCGCCCCTGTTCAATCAGTTCTTCGCCCGGGTCCTTCTCAAGGAGAAGTTCCGCAAGTTTTTCCTTTATGGGGTCATTGCCATCGTGATTGCCAATATTTTGGTCATCCTTTAGTATTTTATCACACTTTTGGCGGTTCATTGGTCATTGGTTGAAAACAAAAAAATTCTTCCGCCGGCGGGGAAGCGACTCCGACCGCACCGGCGGCAACGGGGATTTTCACCGCATCAGGGCGGATAACATCAAACGCGGTATTGGTCGGCAATGAAATCTAACAACACGTCTTTTAATTTGCCCCTGTTCTCGAACGTTGCCGCCATCCCATAGACTGCGGCGTTCCGCTCCAGTTTCAAATCGGGATTGCTTGCCACGAAGTCCACGCATTCGGCCAGATCGCTGAGGAAGAGGTCTGCCACGTCAAGGTGTTTGGTGCTCACGATCATCAAGTGGAGGGCAGGGGGATTCTGGAGGTAATTGATCTCCCACCCGCGCTTCTCCACTTCCTGCCCGATCAAGTACGGGTCGAGGGTGTCCGACGTAAACGCGAACACCGTCCCTTCCGGTTCACCGATGACGTGTAACCCGGGGATCGCATTAATGCCGGCCTGAATCTTGTCCGAAGCCATCTTGATAGTGCGGGTGGCTTCCAAGTACCCATCTGCGCCCAGACCCTTCAGCGCGGCCCATGCCTCGGCGATGTTGCCCCCACGGCGAGTCCCTGACATTCCCGGTGAGATGTATACGCCTCCGCTCCAATCTCCTTCGGCAAAAAATTGATTCTTCAGGAATTTGACATTGCGGTACAAAATCACGGATGCCCCTTTCGACACGAACCCGTACTTGTGCAAGTCCGCGGAGATGGAGGTCACGCCGGGTACGGAAAAGTCCCACGGGGGAATCGATTGCCCGAGCTGTGCGAGCCACGGCAAGATGAACCCGCCGAGACAGGCGTCCACGTGCAGTCCAATTTTGGCCTCTTCCGCCAATACAGCCAACTCCGAAATGGGGTCGATGGCGCCCTTTGGGTAGTTGAACGCCGATCCAACGAGAAGAATCGTGTTGGGGGTTATTGCGGCTTTAACTGCATCGAGGTTGACTTTAGCTGCCTCATCTACTGGGGCAATAACCAATTGGACATCGAAATAATGGGCCGCCTTTCGAAATGCCGCGTGGGCAGTTTCCGGGATGATGATTTCCGGGTCCTTAATTTCCGGTTTGACCTTGCGAGCCCAGTCCCGGTAGGTCTTGATTGCCATGAGGATGCTATCCGTCCCGCCCGAGGTCATCGTCCCCACGACGTGCTGGTCCCCGTTGAAAAGGTCCGCAACCATGGAGACCACCTCCGCCTCGTATTGCCGTAAACTGGGAAATGCGGTAGGATTGAGAGCGTTCTCGTGGAAGTACATGTCGTGCGCCTTTTGGGCAAACTCCGCGAATTCTTCCGATAGATGGTAGACGAGGGAAAAGACCCTGCCATCCTGCCAGCGTGCATCTTTCTCATGCTGTTTTTCCATCTCACTTAGGACATCTTCAAAGGGCATTCCCTTTTGGGGAAAAATCACTTTCTTGCGAGCCATGAGAAGGAATTTGATTCAGCACAACATAAACTTTGGTGAACACCAAGTCTTTCGATCTGGGGAAAAATGAAAAGGGGAGATAGCAGCAATTCGTAATTGGCGGAGATATCTCTTCAAGCGCCCCTTGATTGCATATCTCCCAACCAATGAAGGGGATTTTCCACCCGCGTTCCTCATGGTACTGCGGCGTCTCAAAACTCGCGCGAAGCCTCCGTTCCGGTTTCCTCCCTACCAGCGCCTTGCTCATCGACCCGAGCTCGTGCTTCTAAGAGATTATGCATCGTCTGGAAGTCTTTAGGATACGTGAAGTACAGGAACGTGTAAAGGGCAAGGGAAATGATCCACGGGATCATGCAGACCCAAAGCATGCCAAATGCGAGGGCAGAAGCGTTGGTCGCTAAAAATGCAGAAGGCAAATTAATGAGCAGTGTATTTGGGGGGGGAGTCAAGAAGCCATAGGCGGTCGCGACCAGGCTGACAAAAACTGATCCAAGCGACTGGAACGTCCCCTCGAACACCCGGTCGATGGAATATACAGACCCGCGAATTTCAGGTTCGAAAATTTCACTGAATATCGGAAAATTGGTTGAATTCGAAGGCCACGCGGTCATGAACCCCGTTATCGCACCTATCAATACGTAAAGCCCTATGGAAGCAGTAGTGCGAGGGATAATGAAGAAAATCACGAAAACAAGTGGAATGCCTGCTAACCGGGAAATTTGGGCCATAAGAACTCGTCCACTGTTGGGCTTCCATTTAGCGGCCCTGTCGCCGATCAACCCCCCGCAAAGATTGCCGAACGCATTACCAAGGGCGATTACCACAAATATGAGTCCGGCAATGAGGGGTCCAAACCCAATGTATTCAAACCATGTGACCATGAATAGTATTGCGTTCCAAGGCATTGACCCTATGAGCCCTTGGAGGATGATGACCAAGAAGGTTTTGTTCGTGATAATTTCCTTGTAATCCGCCCAAGAGACTTTGTGATTTTCAGCAAGTTCCAATCCTAACCCCGTGGATCCAGGGTCCATTAACCCGCGGACGGGGTCTTTTGAAAGACCCCAAACGAAAAATCCAATGCCGATGCTAATGACCCCCCACACGACGAACACGAAACGCCAGCTCTCCATACCGAGAATCGTTGGCGTGATCTGCACGACCAAGGTCGCGAATATCGTCCCGAACGCGACACCTAGAACTTGCGTGAGTCCAAGCCACCCAAAGGCCTTGCCACGACTCTTGGCTGGAAAGTAGTCTGCAATGACGGAACTCGTAGTAGGAATGATGCAGGCCAGTCCGAGACCGACGATCGCCCGGTACACCAACATGTCGATGTAATGCAGCGAAAATGCCGTTGCGATGGTGAATATGCCCCATAAAAAAAGCCCAAAGGTGAGGACCTTTTTCCGCGAGTGAGTGTCGTTCCAGAACCCCCAAATGGGGGTCGTTATCGATTGCAGGATCGTTTGGATGCTTGTAATGAGACCGAGCTGGTCTAAACTCAAATGCATCGAGCTCTGAATTTGCGGATAGACACTAGGGTACAGCTGGCCATCCGCGTTGTCGATCATGTTCGCCGTATTCATAACAAATTGCGTGCGCTTTCTGTCAGCCACGAACGTAACGTCTTCTGCTGTAGTGATCTCGCCTTTCTCCGATTCGTCTTTTTCTGCTTGTCTTTTTGACACTTCAACCATCTATCGGCAATTCTCTATTACAGCTAATTTCAAACTTTTAATAGCTTTCGAGGCAATGGACGGTAGGGAAAAACCTCCAGAAACTGCTGGTGCGGTCAGAATCCGCGAAACTCTTGGAAAGACGGAGAATGACACGAGGAATGACACGGGGAATGCAGGAAAAAAACTTCAGGATTGAATTCACTTGTGGGTAAAAATGACCTGCTCACGCACGAGATTCGAGCCTCTCGAAACGTTTCTAATAAATCTAACAACAAAAGAATTTATCCTCATATCCGATTATGTAAGTTAGGAGATATTATGTCTGGTCAAACATCCAATTACTGCACACCCGGCTCGCCGGTCGCCGTAGCGGAGCCACACGACCTTTCCCCGCGGGCAAAATGGCTCCGGGACTACTATTTCAAGGGTAACGATAGGGACTGGAACAATGCTTACACGTCCTTCACGACAGGCGCGCCGTGGGATCACGTGTTCAGTGAAGCCGACTATTACATCGTTCCAGAAGTGTACATGTTCCTGCCCCCGTTTACTGCATCGCTGGACCTCATGGCGCAAAAAATACCGTTATATGACGGCTTCTGGAGCTTAAGTCTCTCGGAACGGCGCGCAACGATGCTCCAGGAGGCGATGGTTAATCATATGCCCCACGAGATCGTCTCGGACAACGACCTACTTGCGGGCGGCCGCTTCAACACGCAACTCTCCAAATGCTTAGATCAGAAGGAGCAGAAGGCCTTCGACGGGGAAACCAAGCACAATCGAGATGTCGTGTTCGAGTTCCACAAACAAGGATTCGGCAATGCTGGCGCAACAGGCGGGCATCTCATTCCAGATTACCGGCTCGTCGTAGAGAAGGGTTTCAAATTTCTCTACGCGGAAGCCAAGGAAGCGTACGACCGACTCTCGCCGACCGAGCAGCGAGGATTAAAAGGTGGCGAATTGCGTGCTATGATGATATCCGCCGAGACTCCGCGCAAGGTTGCTGAAAAATATGCGGAGGAATGCCGGCGGCTCGCCGGATTGGCGGCAACCGACGATCGACGGGAGGAGCTTGAGCAGATGGCCTCTAATCTGGACCGCGTGCCGTGGGAACCTGCCGAGACCTTCTGGCAGGGCCTGCAGGCTGTCTGGCTCGCCCACGCGCTCGTTATGGCCGAGGAGAGCTACCCCGGGCCGGGCACCAGTTTCGGCCGCCTTGATCAACACCTCGGGCAGTTATTCGATAAAGATGTCATCCAAGGCCAAACCATCACGCGGGATTTCGCGAAAGACCTGATCTCCTCGTTTATCTTCCACTGCAACACGGCCTACGATGCCCAGATCAAGATCGGCAACCAAGGCATCACGGCCGGCTTCGGCCAGCTCATGACGCTGTCAGGCTGCGGGCCGAGCGGCGAGGACCTGACTAACGAGCTCACCTACGCTATTCTCGAGACCTTCGACGAGTGGGCGCCCATCTTGGAACCAAAACCAAACGTGCGCCTGCATCGCAACAGTCCTGACCGCCTTCTTGAAATGCTCGTGTCGATGATTGCCCGATCCCAAGGCGCCCCCTTCATCCTGAACTTCGACGAGCGGAGCATCGCGGGAATGATCATCGAGGGTGTTCCCAAGGAGGATGCGTGGAATTATGCGTGCGTCGGCTGCCTCGAGAACACCATGCAGGGCAACGACCGATCCGGGACTGTAAACTGCAACCCGAACCTTGCCAAGAGTATAGAGCTGACGCTGTGGAATGGCAAGAACATGCCCGGCAATGCGGCCAGCGGGAAGGTATACCGGGGCCAGATCGGCCCGAAAACCGGGGACCCGTCCTCTTTCAAGACATGGGACGCGTTCTACTCCGCGTGGAAGGCGCAAGTGGCGTTCATCATCAAGCGTACTGTCGATGTGTACAATTTAACGGAGGCAACCCGCTCGAAGTACCTCCCGACGCCATACGTGAGCATCCTCGTGGATGGGTGCATCGATAACGGCCGGGACATCCGGCAGGGGCCACCCAAGTACGGGTTCGTCACGATCGAGGGCGTCGGGTTCGCGACCGCCGTTGATTCCCTGCTCGCCATCAAGCACTTCGTCTACGACGAGAAAAAATACACGATCGCTGATATCAAGGACGCGCTAGCTACGAATTTCAAGGGCAAAGAAGGAGCAATCATGCAGGCTCTCCTGAAGAGCAAGGCCCCGAAATACGGCAACGACGACCCTGCCGCTGATGCCCTCGCAAGGGACGTCATGGCGACGTGGGCCGCAGAAACTTGGAAGCACGTGACCCCGACCGGCTATAGGTTCCGTCCTGGCATGTTATCGTGGAATTACTGGGCCGGCGAGGACGCTGCCTTCACCGTGGCCACGCCGAACGGCCGCAATGCTGGCACGTTTATGTCAAACGCCATCTGTCCGACAAACGGTGCCGACCTGAAGGGGCCAACTGCGGTTGCCAACTCGGTCGGGACGGTCCTCGGCGGCAAGACCGATCAGGATTATGTTAACGTCCTGCCCAACGGCGCCAGCCACACGATCACGTTCAACCCGTCGATCCTGCGGGATCCCGAGCACCGGGAGAAGTTCGTTGCTTATTTGCGGGGATACATCGAGAACGGCGGCACCGCATTACAGGTGAACATGCTCGACGCGAGTATGCTGCAGGACGCACAGCTCCATCCCGAGAACTACGGTAATTTGCTCGTCCGTGTCACGGGTTACAATGCCTACTTCACAGCCATTGGCCGGGAGTTGCAGGACGAGATCATTGCCAGGGAAATGCACTGCATGTGATCCCGGTTCCGGATGGTGACGTGGAGGATGAGCGCGGACGACGTGGCCGTGATCTTCGAGATCCAGAAGTACTCGACTGAGGACGGGCCAGGAATTCGCACGACAGTCTTTTTCAAGCAGTGCCCGCTCCGGTGCGCCTGGTGCCAGAATCCAGAGGGTATCGACAAGCTCCCGAGCCTTCAGTGGTACAAGGGTAAGTGCATCGGTTGCGAGACCTGCGTCAAGACCTGTCCTGCTGGAGCCATTACCATCGATGAAGACGGTATCCACATCGACAGGACCAAGTGCACCGCCTGCGGGACCTGTGCCGAGGAATGCCCGTCGACGGCGATGAAACTGTTCGGTGAATCCCGCTCGGTTGAAACGCTTCTCGACGAGGTCGGAAAAGATGCGGCCTACTACGAACGCTCGGGTGGCGGCGTGACCGCGAGCGGTGGTGAGCCCCTGGTTCAAGCGGGCTTTCTCGCGCGGTTCTTCGAGCGATGTAAGTCACACGGCATCTCGACGGCCATCGAGACGTGCGGACTGGCGTCAAAGTCTGCCTTCGAGAAGGTGCTCCCCCAAGTCGACTTGGTCATGTACGACATCAAGGAAATCGACCCCGATAAGCACGAGGCGTTCACCGGCGTCAGGAACGATGCGATCCTCGAGAATTGCGCGTGGCTGGCCGAAACCCTCAAGGACCAAGGAAAGCCGCTGTGGATCCGCACGCCGCTCGTGCCCGGCTACACGGCCACCGACGAGAACGTGCTCGGCATCGCAGCGTTCATCCTCGACCGGCTTGGCAAAAACATCGACCGGTGGGACCTGCTCGCGTTCAACAACCTCCCCGCCGACAAGTACGAGCGTATGGACATCGGCCCGTGGGTGTTCAAGGGCACCCCCCTGCTCTCGAAGGAGGACATGGGCCGGTACTGCCAAATCGCCACGCAGGCAGGCGTTCCCAACGTGCACGGGGGCGGCCTCGTGAAATGACGATCACGATCAAGATCAATTCGAATGGTGAATGGAGATGGCAAAAAACAAGAAAATGGCTTGGCATCCGGCCCTATCGCAGGAAGAGATCGAGTTTACGTCCCCGGATGTCATGGCCAAACTGCTGGGCACGATCGATCCTGCCGGCTACCCGCACGTGACGCTCATCGCCTGCAACAAGGCGGTCGACCAAGAGACGATCAAGTGGGGGCAGTTCTCGGTGGGAACGAGCAAGAAGAATGTGTTGCGCGACCCGCGGCAGGGGGTGTTCTACATGACCTCCAAATCGCCTTACCGGTTCCTCCAAGCGAAGATGGACTTCGACCGCATCTCAACGGACGGCGCGGACGCGATGGACTTCAACCAAGCAAGCCTGTTTCGGTACAACACGTACGTTCGCATTTACAAGGTGTATTTCAACACGGTGAAGGCGGTCTCTGGCATACGCGATCTCTCCATGGGGGGCATCGTGAAGGGCATGCTTTCCGCCCCGATCGCTGCTGGCGGGGTCAATACTAAGAGCGCCGAGAGCCGAATGCCCGCGTTCGGCACGCGCCTGTTCAATGGCCCCATCAACCCCAAGTTCGCGTGCTACTTCGACCCGTCGGATGGGTACCCGATCATCGTGCCATGCTTCCAAGCACGTGCGTTCGGGGGTAATGCCATTGTTTTTCCCCTTTCGCAATTCCGGACAGATCTGGAGAGCTTAAAGGAGGGGGACAAGATCGCCTTCTATGCCATGACCCAGGACCTGCGCAGCCTGCTTGTGAAGGGCACGTTCTCGGGTTTCAAGAAAGTCCGCGGCATCACGACCGGCCGGGCAAGCATTGACATTATCTACAATTCCATGCCACCCGCCCCGGGGCAGGTCTACCCGGTGCTGGAAACTCGGCCGAAGGTCGAGCAATTCGCGTGAATTTTCCAACTCGAAGGTCTCGTTTGATTCTACTCTCTATTTACCCGGCGTATTCATGGCGATTTCCTCTGGCGTTTTAAATATCTTGGGAAAGAGGTTACTGTAAACGTGTGCGTGCCATTCCTTCCCTCGAATTCCACGCATCGAACCTACTTCCTGAGGTACGATCACGAACGGAGACACAAGAGGTATTGTTATGAGTATCACTCGATACTGTCACGTGATAATGAAACGGATGATAGCATTAGGTGCCGTCTAGATGCCTGTTAACGATGAAGAGGAGAAGTTCAAAAAAATCAAGGCAACAAGCCCGTATTATAGGATTGATTCAAGCACATACATGATTTTTCACGAAAGCTCGATGCAAAATTTCAACTCTTGCAACTGCTACCTGATCAAGGATGGCGATGAAATTGTGCTCATCGATCCAGGATGTTCTCGAGAAAATCTGGCAAGGACTTTGGAAGCCGAGAATTTGGAACTTGGCAATATCAAGAGCATACTACTAACTCACGCGCATTCGGACCACTACGGTTTGGTCGGGTATCTCAAGCAAAACACGGGGTGTGAAGTCTATGTCCATGAACAGGACCGTGAGTTTCTCGAAGACACGACAAAGTATATCGATTTCTTGTTCGAGCGTTCGCTACTGAAGACCAGGCCCAAGTTCAAGGATCTGTACCGAATTCTCGAAAACTTCGTGAACAGAGCAACGGGCAATGCCTTCATAGTTGACACGAAAATAAACCCGATTATTGAAATGATATTCAACACTTGGGACATCCAAAGCATCGTCCCCGATCACGAATTCCACGACGATGACCAATTACCAGGAAACCTGGTGGCAATGCATTTGCCGGGGCACACGCCCGGCCATTCAGGATTCATGCATCAGAGCAAACCCTTCATTTTCTGCGGTGACATTGATTTCAACAAGCGTGGCCCTGTTGTATCCAGCACAAACGCAAACATTTTCGATTTCAAGCGATCCATCCGAAAAATGAAAGATATCGTGCGGAGCCAGAGAATTTTGAAACTGTTCCCTGGTCACTGGCATCCCGTTTTCACTGAAATACAGGGTAAATTGGACGCATTCGGGAAAGAATTCGATAAGAAAGAGGCACGGATTCTCGAAATCCTTTTTGGCCATGAGTGCATGAAGCTAGACGATGTAACTAACGAAACGTTCAAGGATTTCATTAACTATTTCCAAGATTTCATAAGCGATGACACGAAGGATTCCTTGCTCGTGGGCGAAGCATCCGAGCTGCAAACTAACCGCAATTACCTGGCGGAACTCGAACGCCAGAATAAAATCACCAGAAAACACATGCGGCAAGAAGATTGTTGGAAATCGGAATGACCTGCAACTTCAGAGGCGCAGACGAACTATTGCGATGGATTAACGCCTCTTCGCAAGTAAGAAACCTTTTTTCTCCCGGAACAAACCGTCCCTTCAAGCAGGATGCTGATCATTATGCCCAACGACATATTTTATCCCGAAAAGACGCACGTGCCTGAATTGGCAAGGTTGATGACTAGGGCGTTCAAGAACTACCCGATCTACGGGGCCATGATCCCGGACGAGCACAAACGGGAGCGCTTGGACGTCCTGTTTGAGGTGCTTACTAGGTACGCGATGCGTTACGGCGTTGCACTGGCCTCGTCTGATGCATTAGAAGGAGTTCTCTTGGCTCTGCCGTGGCAAGGGCGCGAGATCTCAACTGCAGGAATGATACGGTGCGGCGCGTTTCGTATCCCGCTCGCGCTCGGGTTCGATTTCCTCCGCCGGCAAAACGTGATTAATGCTGTCCAGAAAACGATGCATGCCTCGCTCGCGCCGAAGGTCCACATGTACTTGTGGAATCTGGCGGTCGATCCCGCCCACCAAGGGAAGGGCATCGGAGCGAGACTCGTTCGTGACCTGCTATCAACGATACAGGACCCGTACCGGTCCTGCTACCTCGAAACGGCCAAGCCGGAAAACGTGGAAATTTACATGCATCTCGGGTTTAGAACCGTCGGGACGCATGAATTTAGTGATCTCGGATTCACGAACACGGGAATGCTCTGGGGCACATAAGCCAGCCCCTAACGGAGAGGCTTTTTTCTCTGCCCGGCAAGGTCAATAGCATGACCAAATCCATCTCGACCATTGCCTCGATCCGGCAGGCCGGGATCTTCCTGCTGGTCGCGGGCGCGGCCGCCATCTTCACCGAGATGCTGATCCAGATCTTCTTCGCCATCCAGCATTCCGTGTTCGATGTCGTGCCGTCGAGCCCGTCCTCGTTCTTTTCAACGATGCAGTGGCTGATCTACATATTTTGGCTCGTGCTCGGGGTGCCATCGGTCCTCGTTTTGATCGCGAGCACGGGGCAGTACTCGAAGTCTCGTAGCAGGCACTCGGGGGCTATCTTCATCACCTCGTGCATAATCGCCAGTCTTTGCGCAAATGCGGGCCTCCTCTTTGGCGGTGGCTGGTATGCGGGAACCATTTGCGCCGATGCGGGCATCGTCTTCGTGTTCGTCTCGCTGGTAATGCTCGAACGGGCCGGGAGGGGCGAATCCCCGAGTGCAACGGAAGGCAGGAAGCACAAGTTATATCCCACAGCCGTGATTGGCTTGGTTGGGTGCATCGCCATCGTGCTCTCGGTAGTGGTGCCCACTTTTGCCGGGATCGCCGCGGTGCCCGCGCCGCTGATCCAGGCCGAGGCATCAGTTCCGGCCGGCACGGCGCCGGATTACAACAACTCGTTCTATATCCTGCCCATCTGGGAGGACCAGACGCCGAACCTTACGTACGGGGTGCAGCAGATCCAATATCTGGTGAACCAGGTCGGCGGGCCCAACTTCGACAACAACACGGGGTACGTGCGCATCGGGCGGTCGTGCAGTTGCTGGTACACGAACGACATTTACGATAACGGGTCGTTCGATCCCACCAACTTGGACAACACGCTTGCCTTGGCCAACTTGACCGGCACGCCCGTGCTCTTCCACATGAACGGGGGCAACTGGGGCCAGTGCTGCAGCAACATCACGGTCATCTACAACATACGGAGCAATGCCTCGAATTGCATGTGGGACCAGGACAATTGGTGCCCGCCCATCCAGTTCAAGCCCGGGCCAAATAACCGGTTCTGGAGCCTTGCTCCGGGCACCAACTGGAGCATCTTCCAGCACACCAACATCGTGGTGGCGCTCGGCATCATCAAGGCATGGTGGAAGAACAATCCCGACCTGCTTGCCGGGTTCAGCACCGATTCGGAGATCCACGAGGAGGACAATTTCTTTACCAACGCGACGAAGACCTATCCGTCCTACTTCGACTACAGCCCCTTGTCCATCCAGCAATACCGCGAGTGGGCGCAGGCGAACTGGACGCTCGCCCGGTTCAATGCCATGTGCGGGACCAACTTTACGAATTGGAGCCTTGTCGACGCGCCCAGATCGGCCTTGGTCGTCGGCGTGGACAGCAACCCTTGGTGGCAGGTCTGGACGGAATTCCGCACATACCAGGTGCAGCAGGCGGTCGAGCGGGAGTGCCAGTGGATCTTCGAGGCGGGATTTCCGCGCTCCATAATCTACAGCCACCAGATCCTGTCCCCTGGCGACTCGGCATGCACGTACCAACGATGCGATCCGTTGAGCACATCATCCAACCCCTACTGTTGCCCGGGCGTCACGCGATACTCTTGGACTGATCCGCAGGTGTGGTACTCGATCGGCCAGCTATCCATTTCCGACGGATCGGGGGCCGCCAGCGGTGGCCTGCCGAGCTGGGGCATCTTCGAGTGGAACCTGTGGACGCAGCACCAGTACTGGGCCTACATGCAGATGCTGGATTCCGCCTACCAGTACGGGTGCCACATCATCTGCCCCAACGAGTGGGACAACAGCAGCCAGAACACCGGCCTGTGGATCCCGGGCTACAACCAGCAGATGCTCTCGGCGCTCCAATCGTTCACGGCTCTTGCCCAGAACTACCCGCGGGGATCGTGCCCTGCGCTGCGCGTGAACTCGGTTGAAACTTGGTACTACAGCAACTACAACGGCGCGTGGAACTACTTCGGGAGCACAACGGGCTTGATCGTCATGGCCGGGTGCTGGGGCCTGGTGCTTGTCGCTCTGTTCGTGTCGATCGGCATGATCGTGTATTTCAGAAAGCAGATCAGGAGCCTCGCATGAGATGTCTCTTCTCCCGTTCGATCCATCCATGTTTTTTTAAAAACCCTTCAAGGTCCTGTAGAACTTCGTCGACCCGAGGAAGAACGATGTCTGGATGTGGAAGCCGTGCAACAGCCCTCTGCCGAGGCAGTTTTCCTGCATGGCGGCGATGTTGGCAGGGTCTCGCAGGAGAGACCCTGATCCCGCGATATTAGCCTATAATCTGATCGCATGATCCCGCGATATTAGCCTATAATTTGACAAAGAAAGCACGATAATGGGTCGCGTGCATGGGCAACGGACCGCAATAAGTTTTAAATTCACTAGCCACGCAATTGGTCATCAAGTGCTGTACCTCGGGCGCCCTGAGTAGAGGGAAAAGCTACATGACAAGACATCCGTTTTCATCAAGCACATCGAAGGCAAGATGATCGATTGCGTGAAGGAATGTTTTAACGCGTTTGGCGGTCCTGAAAAAATCTGCAAGGGAAAGGTCTTCATAAAAATCAACGGCACGACGGCGAGCAAGGAAACCATTACCGACACGGAGTTTTTGCTCGCGGCCGTGGATGTCGTTAAGGAAGTGGTTTCTCCGGGCTACATTTACGTCATGGAAAATTCGGCCGTCACCTTGCCTACAAGAGTCGTGTTCGAAGTGGGCAATATGGGAAAAAAGGTGAAGAAACGCGGTGTTAATCTACTCTTCCTGGACGAACAGAAGCCCGTGACGGTCGAGTTTGACGGGGTGGCCTTGGACAAGCCCATACCCGTTCCCGAGATCTTGTACGAGAATCTTGTTAAGCACAAGGGGGAAAACACCTACATCAACATCCCGAAACTAAAAACGCACGTGAACTGCGGCGTCACGCTTTCTATTAAGAACCAGTACGGGTTGCTCTACGATCCAGAGAAGGTATATCATCACAATCTCATCGATGAGAAAATCGTCGAGATTCTGGGCATGTTTATGCCGGATTTCAACATCATCGATGGCACGACCGCGAAGAACTTCGGTCCCACCGCGCTCTCGCCTGAATTCGTTCAACCCATGAACCTATTGATCGCTGGTACGGATCCCGTTGCCGTGGACACGATAGGAGCAAAATTGCTCGGCGTTCATGAAGTTCGCCACTTGAAAATGGCCAGCGAACAGGACCTTGGCATAAACGACGAGGAAGAGATTGCAGTCTTGCCAAGCCCCGACATCATCGATAAATTCAAGGTTAACTTCGGCCACGATGTCGACAAGATCCCGCTGGACTTCCATCCCCTCGTGACGATGTTTAGGGGGGAAGAGAAGGCATGCAAGACCGGCTGCCTTTCGCTGGAGAGCGGCTTGAGAGGCTTCAACAAAAAGGCAAAATTCAGGCCATTTGCACTCGTCTATGGCAAGGGTCATGATACCGCCGCGCTGGACAAGCATCCCGGGCCCTTCGTCGTGAATGGCGCCTGCGCGAGGGACGAGCTGAAGCAATATTTCGACGAGAGACAGAAAAATGAAGGAACCGCGACGTATTATACGAACGAATGCCTCGATCTCGTGCAGGTCTACACCGATTTCTTCAAAGCAGGGAAGCTCAACCCGGCTCTAACCAAGTGGGTCATGTGGAAGATGAACCCGCTGAAAATTAAGATGCTCGCAAACACAGCCAAGCGGAACGGCGGCAATTTTATGCTGCTCTAATGAACGCTCTTCATTTCTTCTTCAGGCCATCAAGGTTCCTGCGTGCCCGCTAACACGCAATCTAGAGCGTGCCAGGGAGACATGCACATCGCGGCGATCAAGCCTGTCCTGCCTGCCTTTCTCGAGCAGGTAGCTCAATCAGCAAGCATTTTCAGGACCGACAATGCTCGCGCCGTTATCCATTTGCTCTGCCTTCCCTTGGGTTCGACCTGAACGAGCAGGCGCGCCGCAAATGGGTTCTCGTTCTTCCACAGGCCGGCGCTATCCTGTTTGGTGATGATAGCGTCGATGGCCTCATGCATGCGTTCATCCCTGCACCCGAGGCCCGTGAGGACCTCCACCATCTCCAAGATGTCGGTGTTCCACATCAAGGGGAAACCGAGCTTGAGCCATCCCTGCTTGGCAATCTCCCCGAGCGAATGACTTTGCTTGAAGACATGATGCTCAAGGAGGTACTCCGTGGCCGCTGCGATAGTATTCCTGATAGCTTCATCGCGAGAGCCGGCCGGGATGGCCGAAAGTGCTTTTAAATCCTTGATGACGCCCATGGTGCAAGAATGACGCCCCCAGCAATCGGTATGGATGTCGTAGGGCCATCCAGTTGCTGCTTCCGACTCCGCCACCCCGTCGTCGAAACGCTGGAAGCGGGTAATCCAGTCGATCGCCTTTTGCAGGCGCGGGTCTTCGAAGTAGCCAAACGTGATCAGGCTCCAAGCGAGGTTCCCGGTCAAGCACGGGAGCACGCCGCGGTGCGAACCGCCGTCCTCGGCCGTGCCGCGGTAGGAAAACCCGCCACTCTCCCTATCTTGAGACCACGCCAAGAGAAACTCGCAAGACTGCCTGATACGCTCGTCGCTTCCGTCCGCGCCGAGCTGGGCCAAGGCGATCACGGACCACACGGTTCCCTTGTATTTGGAACGGATGTAGAAGTCCCCGGGAACGCCCCAAAACCCGCCGGCATCTTGCTTCGCGAGAAACTTCGGCACGATACCGGTGGTCATGATCGCCGCTTTTGCTTTCACGACCTCGGAATCATCGCTCGGTCTGCCAAGGACATGCACGAGCGTGAAATGCCGCACGGGGGGATTATCCTCTTCAAGCAACCATGCAACGGTGTTCTCGTCGAGTGAGGGCATAGATACTTCGACTGGCATCCCGATCATCCATAAAACTTTGCAGAAAGGTCGTATCGTGAAATTCAACACGGCATGAAATCACACGAGCGGCGGCCGCATACGCTTGAACCCCTCAGCGCACCACGTTTTTTCCTGCGCGTGGCGGGCAAGCTCCCTGCCGTGCGCCTCGGTTCTTGACGCCAAGTTCCCGTTCCGGTTTTGACTTGCATGGGCTTCCATCGATTCCATCTTCACGTCTATGACGTCATCAACGTCGACGTACACGTCTGGGTTGAAGAAAAGGCTCTGGTCCCACGAATCGGTCTCCCACAAGAACACGGCCGGGCCGTTCCCAGCGTGCGAGGGGTCGGCATCGAGCGGATCTTGTATGCGGGACGCAAACGAGTTCCCGAAGGCCTTGCTATAGGCGGCCAAGGCCATGAAGTAGGTGGCCCGGTGGTCCGGGTGCGTGTCGAGCGGCCAACAGGTCAGGACAACGCGCGGGGATTCCTCCTTCATGATCGCCACGATTTTTTCAACCGCAGCCTCGTCGGGGAACGCGTGGCCGTCCTTCAGCCCGAGAAACACGGGCTCGGCATGCAAAATCTCGCATGCTTTCTTTGCCTCCTCGATGCGGATCTGCTCCGCTTCCTCGCAGGGAACATCCCTGATCCCAGCACCACCACAAGTTATGTAAATGAGGATCGCCCGTTCTCCCGTGCTGGTAATGCGGGCGATGGTTCCGCCGGCGCCAGTTTCGGGGTCGTCCGGGTGGGCCCCGATGCAAATCACGGTCATAATTGCCGTCACGATGTTCAGGAATTTAAAACGAGCACTTCCTTGATTTTTCCCCGCTTCGTGGCATCGCTGTTGATGGCCCGGTTTGCCATAATGGTTTCGATACGGTAGTCCTTGTAGAGGTCCAGGATGGGCTCGCAGTACGAGTTGCTGAGCAGGAGGTGGCACCCGCGGCGATCGAGCTCCACGAACACGCCATACAAGGCTTCCTGCTGCGCGGCATCGAAGCAGTCACGCGTGTAGCTGGTAAAGTAGGCTGTGCCCGACAGCGGGACATATGGCGGGTCCATATATACGAAATCGTCCTTCATTGCAAACTCGAGACACCGTTCGAACGATCCCGTGACCAGCGTGACGTTCTGGAGGACTTCGTGTACCGCAAGCAGGTTTTCCTCGTCGCAGATCACGGGGTCCGTGTAGGATCCGAAGGGCACGTTGAATTCTCCCTTTTTATTGACCCGGTACAGGCCGTTGTAGCAGACCCGGTTCATATAGATCGTGCGTGCCGCCCGATCCACGGCCGACCACGAGGCAAACGTGGCCTGATCCCGATCCACGTTGCGGACGCGATAATAGTACTCCTCCTCGTTCAGGTGCGCTCCGAGGGCGGATATCAGGTCGTCGACATCCTCCTTGATGACCCCGTAGACGTTCATGAGCTCTGGGTTGTTATCGATCAGGATCGCCTTTTTGGGTTTCAGCCAGAAAAACAGGGCCCCGCCGCCGACGAACGGCTCGATGTAGATGTTGTACTGTGCCGGCACGAACTTGGCGAGCTGGGGAATCAACTGCCGCTTTCCGCCAGCCCATTTCAGGACGGGATGGGGCACTTGCACGCTCATGGTCGATGTGACTAAACGACCTGCAAGATAAAGAAGATCCGGCTCGATATCGGGTGTGTAGAAACATGTAAAAATGTGACGTGAAGTTCACTTGTCGTCCTGGTGCTTCAAGCTCTTGGCCAAGCTTGAACTAATTGCCATGCGATAGAGCGACGAGGCGTTCCGGAATTGGACCTCTTCCGACGGGTTCACCAGCGAATCGTTAGTCGTATTCGGGTTCAGGAAAGACTTCATCGACATCTCGCCGCCAGAATCGTTCACGATAACCTCGACCACGTTCCCGGAGTGCTTGTCGGGGAGGGACGCATCTAGGATAGGAATGTTGCTCAAGGCTGGATTGTTCCACACCAGCGACAGGAGGACCTTGTCGGTGATCGTGAGCTCGTGGGTCTCAGGATGGTGATCCTTGATCGAGGGAACGTCCTTCAAGGCTGATAAGATATCCGGTTGCTGCGAGGCGGCAAAGGATTCCCGATCGGGCAGGATCGCGGGACCGGCGTGCTTTGGCGGCCTGATGGCCTTGCCAAGTTTCGGAAGTTCAATAATTGGATTCATGAATTTCATCTCGATCACGAATGTTAATTCCTCGGGTAACACCCGGGGAATATATCGAGACCTAGCAAAGCGACACAGTCCTATTAGGCACGTGTGCGAATTTGGGATCCAACTTGAATTGAACAGGTCGAGTTCAACGCACCACACCTTTTTAATCATCGGTAGCGGCACCGCGGCCGAAGCAGCCATCCGCGCCATTCGTGAAATCGACGAGAACAGCTCGATCGGCGTGATAACGAAGGGCGATCGCGTTCACAACCGATGGACGTTAATATCCGGCGATTCTCTATCTGCCGATGCCCAAGACCAAGCAGAACCGTCAGGCGATGATTGGAATATCACGTATCACCTGAACCGCGAGGTGACCGCGATATTTCCCGATAGCAAGACCGTTCTTGATGATAAAGAGGAGATCTACACCTACCACAAATTGCTCATCGCCACGGGCGACAAGCCCCGCCGGCTCCAGGATGGCGATGATGATGCCTTGGGCCACATCGTCTATCCGCGCACGGTTGGAGATCTCCAGCAAATTCGGGCCATGTGCGGGCAGGATCTCAATTTTGGCGTGATCGGCGGGGGCTTCATCGGCACGGAACTTGCCTCGGCGTTGGTCCAGCGTGGAATGTGCGTGTCGATGTTTTTTCCGGAACCGAACATGCTCCACGAGATTCTACCCGAAACGATCGGGAGGAAGGTGCTCTCGATGTTCCGGGATAACGGGGTCAATGTCTACGCCCAGGAGAGTATCGTCTCGGTTGACATGATCGGCCAGGAGATGGTGCTCAGGACGTCGAAGGGGAACGTGATCAACTTTGGTGCGGTCGTCGCGGGGCTTGGCAGCACGCCGGAACATGGCCTCGCAAGGAATGCTGGCCTGCACGTCGAAACCGGTATAATTGTCGACTCGAAATGCCGAACATCCCAATCGGACATTTACGCGGCGGGGGCTGTTTCCCAGTTCACGAACCCGGCACTCGGGACATCCCTGAGGTTCGACCATGTCGAAAATGCGCAAGCTATGGGGGACATTGCGGGTCGAAACATGGCCGGGCAACCAGCAATTTACGATATCATTCCCATGTTCCGCACGCGCTTCTTCGATGTCGTGATCGAGGCTATTGGCGACGTGAGCAGCAGACTTTCCTACGTCATAGACTGGAATGAGGATAAGGATAAGGGCATAATCTATTACCTTGCCGTGAGCCGGGTGAGGGGCGTGCTGTTCTGGAACGTGCCTAGCAATGCGGAAGCGGCCAGTAATCTCATCAGGTCCGAGGGGATTTTCAACTCCAACACGCTGAAGGGCCGCATCCCGCTCGATTAAAGACCGGCCACCATGGAGACGAGAAACTTTCGCACTTCAGCCATGAACAGGTCGTACTGCTCTCGTTGCACGCAATGGGCCGCGTCCGGGATGTTAGCGATGCGGGCATCCTTGAACGAGGGAAGGTGTTCTTCTAGCCCTCGATGACGTCCTCGGCCTCGGATTCGACGAGCTGCTGGAGCATGAGCAGGCCACGTTTCTTGTCTCCATCAGGATCCAGAGAGGTGATGGAGTCGTGGACGGTTATGTGGACCGCAAAATCCTTGAGCACCACGAACTCGCCCGTGTCGAGGAAGCCCGGGATCAGGAAGGGCTGGCGCTTGACTGCAATGAAGTAGAGCAGAAGCTGGTCGTTGATGATTTCAGATTCAAGCATAAAGGCGTGACGATCAGGTTATAATAACAGAAAATGATCAACAACACGTGCTGTAATTGCATAAAACGGGGAAAGTCATGCCCTTCGTAGAAAATCAAGGCGTAAAGATTCATTACGAGGTAGAAGGATGCGGATCACCCCTCATGCTCATGCACGGGCTCACCCGCGATTCAAGTGTCTGGTACGAATATGGTTACGTGAAAGAATTAAGCGATGAACACGAACTCATTCTCCTCGACACACGAGGACACGGGGCCAGTGATAAACCCCACGACCCAGAATCCTATGACTTGGGAGTGATGGTGAGTGACTTGGTAGCTATTCTCGATGACCTCGATCTCCCCAGTGCTTGTTTCTTCGGGTATTCAATGGGCGGCCGCGTGGGGTTTCGCATTCCGCTGTATGCTCCCGATCGTTTCAGCGCGCTCATCCTTGGAGGGGCGTTGTATCCTCTCAGCACTGACCAGGACAAGGATATAACTCCCTGGGTTAACGGGTTAGATTTGGCTTTCAAGGAATCACCCGACAACCCCATGCCGGTTTTACTCGATCTCTGGGAGCAAGCTACTGGCCGGCAATTGGATCCATATGCTCGAGATCACTTCTTGTCAAACGACGCGCTTGCACTCCAAGCCGTGACCTTGGCGCTTCGAGACGCGGTTAGCCCTAGTGCCGAAGAGGCGCTCCCGCGCTTCACCATGCCATGCCTTCTCTTCGTCGGAGAGTTAGACGACCACTATCAGGGGTTCAAGGAATGTGCCAACCGCATGCCCAATGCCAGTTACGTGTCTTTTCCAGGGCTTGATCACAGCGAAACATTAACGAGGAGCGATCTCGTATTGCCCCACGTGAAGGAGTTTTTAGCGAGCCTCGATCCGTGAAATCCGCGCTTTTATAGAGAAGGAATATCCTGCCTTTTTTTCTCGACCCGCTTCACGACCCGCACGGGCCCCGGTGCCACCTCGGTCGCCTTGGACGAGGTCTCGAACGTCGTTCCGACCTCCCGCTGCGACTTCACCATGGCCACGCCCCCTCCCGGCACCGCGTTCACGGTCCCGCACGCCGCGTACTTTCGATTCTTGTAGGTGGGCACGGCGGAAAGCATCCGGCTGCACCCCCTACATTTCAAGGTAATGCGGCCCATTATTTGTTCACCTGGATGGGTCATGAAAAGTGGTACTGGCTCAGGCACCCGTTGATCCGGCGCACTGCGATCTCCACTTGGACATTCACGGTGCTCTATTTAACTGCTTCTTAATCTTACGCTACCTTTCTGCTAGATCAAGGGAAATACCTCGGCTTGCTTGATACCCGAGGCAAACGCTTCGCCTTTCTGCTAGATCAGCGGAAAAGCCTCGGTCCCCGCCCCGCCAATTATGATTTTGAGGGCCCCGTATACCTTCTCGATGTCCGCTATGCGTACCCTCTCCGCGGGGGAGTGCGGGTTCTCCACGGTCGGGCCGATCGAGACCATAGCCCGTGCCAAGGCGGGAATTTTTTTACCGATGATGCTGCATTCGAGGCCGGCGTGGACCGCACTAACCTGCACTGGCGAGTCGATTACCTGCTCGTAGCAATGCTTGATGTAAGCGAGAAATGGCGAGCCGGGGTCCGGTTCCCACGGGGGATAGGGATCCTTCAGCGTTGCGGTCCACCCGGCGAGTGTGCCCGCGCTTACGATGGAACGGCGGAATGCTTCGAGCTCCGCGTCGACGCTGCTGCGAATGCCGATCGTCGCGTGAGCGATGCCGTTACCGGCGTCGACGTTCAGGATACCGACATTGTTGGACGTCTCCACGAGCGAGGGCATAGCGGGCGAGATGGTCTTGACTCCCTGAGGGAGCGCCGACACGAAATGGACGATCCTCGCCGATGCCTCGAGGTCGAGGCACGGGGTTTCTTCGCCTGCTTCCACCGAGATGCTAATTTCCGGTTCCAACATCTGCCCGTCCGCGCCTTGTTTTCGATAATATGTGACGATTTCGCCTGCCTCGGCATTGATCGCGTTCCTGAACGCCTCGGCAACGGCGAGCTTCACGCCAACAGTGGCCGCCGACACACGAGGGATGGCATTGTGCCTCGTTCCGCCATTCCACGCGCACAGGTGCACTTCTCCAGCATCCAAGGCAGATCGGAGGAGTCGTGCGACGAGCTTGACGGCGTTTGCCCGCGGCTGGTTGATGTCGACCCCCGAATGGCCCCCGCGGAGCCCACCTACCATGATCTTGAAGAAGCTCATTCCGGCCTCAGGAACCTGTCCTGTCTCGAGGGTAGCCTCGAATTCCACGGTGGTCCCGCCGGCCGAGCCGATCGTGATCACGCCGAAATCCTCGGAATCGATGTTGACCAAGCACCGGCTCTCGATGCCGAGCGCGCCGGCCTCCATGCCATTGGCGCCATCCAGGCCCGCTTCCTCCGCGTACGTGAACAGGATCTCGACCGGGCCGTGCATGAAGCTTGGGTCGTCGTCAACGAGCAGGGCCAATGCCATCGAGCACCCGATACCGTCGTCAGCGCCGAGCGACGTTCCTTCGGCTTGGATCCATTCTCCATCGTCGGAGATCCTAAGCCTAATAGGGTCCTCTAAGAAGTCGTGGCTCGCTGGATCGACAGCCTCGCAGACCATATCGAGGTGTCCCTGCAGCAGGATCGAAGGCCAAGCCTCGCAGCCTGCCGTTGCCGCCGCGCGAAGGAGCAGGTTACCCGTTCCATCTTCCACGACCGTTATGCCCATTTCCTGAGCCCACGCCGCGATCCGGGCGCGGATGCGCTCCTCGTGGTTAGACGGGCGCGGCGTTGCTGTGAAGATGCCCTCGAAAATCTCCATGACTCGACGCGGTTCTAATTGTTCGAGCATGGTATACAAGACAGAAAGAGGAGGTAAAAAATGCCGCGAGGTTCACGCGTCCCCGCCTTCGTCGAAAGGTGCGGGTATGTCAGATTCCGAGGCAGGGGCAGGTTCGGCCTGATCCACTTGAGACTCCTGCTGAATGTCCTCACCCTCGACCGGGATGCGTCTCGCTGCTATGGGCACGGTGATGGTCGCCACGGCGCCATTCCCGGGCGCGCTCGCTTGCGCAGGAGCCTGCTCGGTCGTGAGTGTTTCGGCGGCTCGCTGCTCGTTCCGCGTGGCGATGACGAGGCCGGCTTGGATGAGGATGAAGATGCCACCGCCGTTCACGATGGTGCCGATGATGCCCGTGACAAGCAGGGCCACGTCCATATCAAGCAGCCTGCCGCTCAGGATCTCCGGCCGGATTACGTGCTCATAAACCGAGTAAATCACGAACCCGACGAAGGCCATAATAATACCCCACGCAATGCCGAACGGCGAGAAGCGAAAGATGTTCGCGATGACCGTGAGCGTGGCAAGGGCCATCATCGGCGAGGCGATGGTCGTCGTGGCCTGAAACAGCCGGGCACGCCATTGCACGGGCGTTAGCCTCGGGTAAACCGTTGGCTGGCTTTCGGTGAGCATGGTCATGAGCACGCCCTTGACGATGATGAGGGCACCGGCACCGGCGCACATCGAACCGAGAATGCCCCACAGGAGGAGGTCGATACCCCGCGAGGAATAGTTCCTCTCGAAGATCCACTTCGAGAACGTGGTCCTGTCTTTCAGCAGGGCTATGATGCCAAAAGGCAAGGAGAGAAGCGCGTAGGCTATTGCGATAATGTTGCCGAAGAAGGCAATGACCAGGGAGGCCAGGACGCTGATGGCCATGAGCGCGATGCCGATGTTCGTCGTGATCGCGTCGATGCGGTGAAGGGCACGTTCCCAGCTCTCGAGCATTGCTTCGGACACGGCGGGCGTTTTCTTGGCAACAGGAACCACGACGGTTGCACGGCGTGCCGGGGGCGCTCTCGCTTCCGAAACAACGCTTGGGGCAGTGGCAGGCGCGACGGGCGTTTGTGCAACCGTCGACGGAACTTGGGGAACGACCACCTTGGGTGCTTCAGCAACGATCACGCCCTCCAAGCTCACGCCGCAGCCCCCGCAGAACCGGGCACCGGCTTCGAGCCGCGCACCGCAGTATTCGCAATACACGCGTGACACGGGCACGGGTGCGACCTGCGCAGGTAACGGCTGCACGGGGCTGGTGGCGGGAACCCGTGCACGTGCGGGTACCACGATTTCCTGCGGCGGGGGGAACGCACGGGGCGTAGGTTGCTGGAGCGTGCTGACGAGGTATTCCGCGGCCTCCTCCTTGCCCTGCGGCTTGCGGGCAGCCGCGAAACTCCCGATCGTTGCCATGAACAGCGATACGACGATCCAGAGCACGAGGTCGAACCAGTACCGGGCCCAAGTCAAGAAAAGAGATGTGATCATTGTTCCGATATCGTTGATCCCCAAGATCATCCCCACGATCCCATAGAAGAGGACGAAGGCTGCCAAGGGACCCAAATAGTTGGCCAATGCAAACTTGACTGCTTCGGCTTGCACGTTCTTTTCCGCGGGCGTCTTGTAGCCGAGATACAGGGCGGCGAGGAGCAGGAAGAAGATAGGAATGACGAACACGAAATCGGGAACGGCGGCGAACGAGTTGAATGTCCCTTGGAAGTTGGTAATCACGGGAAACTTGGCAACGAGCGCCGTCCCGTAGTTCGGGAACACGCTCGAAAGCATCTGGCCAGGGGCATTTCCGAGGTAGGAAATGCACGAGAAGGGAATGGCCAAAACCGTTAAGAGTGATGACAATTTTAGCAAATCCGCGGCGAGGCTTGGATCATACGGGCTACCATATTGCAGGATGGAGATAATTCCGGGCAATGCGAAGAGGAGGACGATAAACGAGAAGACGAGCTTGTAAATCGTACCTGCTTGGTTCCTCACATGTTTCGCAATCTTGGTGGGATCGTCAGTTTTTCGCTTGTTACTCATTGTATGCACCTTGCTCTTGAAATGGGATCAATGCTACTTCAAAATTGGGTGGGCCGGTTATTGTCCGATATAAAAAAAATCGCGTGACCTCCTCGTTACGGATTATTTCATCTTGCTCCAGCGAAACACCAGTGCCGCCGCGAGGAGAAGACTCGCGGCGACGGGCAGCAGCATCGAGATGGAGACCGGGTTCTCGCTGTTGCTGCCCGCCAGCATGATCCCGAGGATCACGTCGCCGAGCGCGCTCGCCATGTTCCCGACGAAGAGATAAGCCCCGAAATAGGATCCCGTGAGGTTCTTTCCACCACGCTCGCGTGCGTCGTCCACCAGCTTCGCGGTGATCGGGTTGGGCAGGATGTAACCCGTGACCAGATTGAAGATGATGAAACCGATCACGGCTACTGCAAAGGCGAGCCGGACGAACTTGCCCGGGACGAGCACGAGCAGTATCGAAGCAAAGGCCCCCGCGGCGACGAGGAGGATCGACTGCACGTATGCTATTTTCAGGCCGAGCTTTGCCCGCCTTTGCCAGATCACGAAGCCCGCGCACACGAACGGGACGAGGACCACCAAGAAGATCGTGAATTCGGATTGCTTGAGGAGCAAGACATAGATCAGGACGGGCTGGAGGATCTTGAGCACGATCCGCATGGACGTGTTCAGGCAGAGGTCGCTCCCGAGCCACTTGAGGTTCTCGCCATCCTTAAACGGCGTCCAGAGATCCCGAAAAACGATTCTGACCTGCGTGGCAACGGATTTCCCTTCCGACTCTCGAGATGCCGATACCAGGAACGATTCATCGACGGACAGGAAAGCCACGATCGTGAAGCCTAAAGCCAAACAACCAAAAACGATCCCGAACAGGGGGAGGGCCGAGAGCAGGAACTGCCGGTCCACGGGCGTCTTGATGATCTGCTGCGGATCGACGAGATGGCTGAACAGGAGGATCGGCAGGATGATGGCTACGACCGCGGAGATGATACTGAACACGCCCTGCATGCTCGAGATCTTGATACGATTTACCTCGTCCGTGCTCTGTTCATGGATCATTGAAGTGTAAGGATTCCGCACGCACGCGTAACCCGTGAAGTGGATGATAAGAGCGATCCAGAGATAGGCGATGATACCGGAGTCGGTACAGTTTGCCGAGGCGCACAAGGCCGGCGGTGACCAGAGCATAATCAGGCCAATCACCATGAACGGCAGACCCGCGAGTAGGAATGGCTTGCGTTTCCCTAGCTGCCCGGGCCGCTTCGCATCGGAAAGGGCCCCGAAGACTGGCGACATGACCGAATTATAAATGGCCACACTCGCCGTGGCGAGTGATACAGGGAGCGCTTTTCGCGTTTAGTCACCGTGGCTATCTTGGGCATCCTCGACCATGATCCCTCGACGACACATCGGCATAAAACTGCTTCTACCAGCGACCGGTCACCATCAGATTGCCACAAAACCACCAGTGTATGCCTGTTTTGTTCGCAGGTGGTTCTATCTTGCACGCAGCGCGCTGGTTAAATATGGACGCGTCGTTTGAAAAACACGTGCTCATCGATTGCTACGAGATCAGGCCAGCTGGCGCGAAAGGCAGGGGGATGTTCGCGACTGCCTGCATTCCGGCAGGGACTGTTCTCGATCATGCCCAGCTGGTATTCCTGAAGCCGAGCGATTACGACCTCGTGAAGCGGACAACGCTTGATAATTACACTTTCGAGTGGAAAGTGCCAGTCGAGGGGGAAGATATCGACATTATGGCAGTAGCGATGAGTCCGTGCCAGTTTTGTAACCATTCTTACACGCCGAACGCCGGTTATCAGATGGACTATTCAGCAAACACGATCATCTTCCAGACGGCGAAGGACATCGCCGCGGGCGAAGAAATCACGGTTAATTACAATGGCAAGCTCGACGACAAGAGCCCGCTGTGGTTCGACGTGATTGATTCCAGTACGCCTGAATCCGCACCCGTCCAGCCACGAGACGTGCATGTCGAACAGGCCGTTTCGCAATCAGTTCAAGAATTATCTGATATGTCGATTGACGCTGTCGAGGAAAGATCCCACTTGGTTGAGGGACAGGTTGATGCTATTAACGAATGATTTCATGATTCGTGTATCTTGTTTACGACTTTTCGCACCAGTTCTATCGCTTGATCTGAGCTTGGAATCTTTCTCCATACCGTTATTATAACCAGCGACAAAATTGGACATCGTCCATCGATCCCTCCCCAAGAATGTTATAGTAGATCGTTCCCAGAAGATCCTCGAGGAATCATGAACACAATTTACACGCAACGCGTTGAGATCGAGGACATGGACGGCCTCGTCAGGGACCTAAGGGCGATCGTTGGCGAGGACTGGGTCTCCACGGCCGAAGCCGACCTAGTGGCTTATTCCAAGGATTACCAGCTCATCACGAACCGCTGGATCCTCGAAGGAACCCTTCCCGCGCTCGCCCACGTCATCACGTGGCCCGGGACGGAAGAAGAAGTCTCCGCCATCCTAAAACTTGCCAACGAGCATGCCATCCCGGTTATCCCTTACGGCGAGGGCTCTGGCGTGGTCGGAGCCGCCATCCCGGTCTACGGCGGCATCATGGTCGATATGAAGCGGTTCGACAAGGTCATCGACGTGAACGACGCCGACCTCACGGTCACCGTGGAGACCGGCATGAATGGCAAGGCCCTGGAACGCGTGCTACAGGAACAGGGCTACCTCATCGGCCACGTCCCTCAATCGTTCCACACGTCAACCGTTGGCGGGTGGATCGCCCACAGGGCCGCGGGCCAGTTCTCCACGAAGTACGGGAAGATCGAGGACATCGTGCTGTCGATGCGGGTCGTGCTGCCCACCGGCGAGGTCGTGGACACCAAGCTCTACCCGAGATCCTCGAACGGCCCGCAGATCGAGCGGTTATTCTTGAGTTCCGAAGGAACCCTCGGTATCGTCACTCGGGCCACGCTGAAACTCTGGCCATGGCCGGAGAAGACCGCCGGCGTCGGCATCGCCTTCCCCGACCTCGAGCACGCGCTAGAGGCGACTCGCCTGATCCTGCGCCAGCAGGTCTACCCAGCCGTCGTTCGCATCTACGACGACATCGAAACATCCCGGCATTTTTACGATACCCACGAGGCCAAGGACCAGTGGATGACCGTGTACGTGTGCGAGGGCACGGCCAAGCTTGTCGATTTCGAGCTGTCGGTCGTCAAGGACGTGGCAGCAGGACAAGAGGGAACCGACTGCGGCGAGCCGCCCGTTGAGCATTGGTTCGACACGCGGTTCGACGTGAAGGAAACGTCGACCTACGGGCCGAAGGACATCATCTTCGACACGATCGAGGTCTCATGTATGTGGAAGGACGCCCCGGCACTGTACAAGGAAGTTATGGCAGAGCTCGCAAAGGTGCCCGGCATGGCACTCACGAGCGGCCACGCCAGCCACTTCTACCCGCAGGGCGTGTGCTACTACTTCACGTTCGGGGGCATGCCGGTCGATGAAGACACGACACCCGACGAGTTCTACCGCGCCGCGTGGGACGCGGCCATGGTCGGCACGCTCCGGTGCAACGGATCCATCGCCCACCACCACGGCGTCGGCCTGACGCGGGCGCGCTGGATGAAGGAGGAGCATGGCCCCGTGCTGGACCTCATGAAGAAGGTCAAGCAGGCCATCGACCCGAACGGCATCATGAACCCCGGGAAACTTTACGAAGAAGCGGAGCGGTGAAGCGATCATGGGCAAGAACACGTGGCTCGTGAATGCCTTCATTAAGATGAAGTTCCCCCTGAAGGTCAAGTTCATTCGGGGGTTCACGGGCGCCGCCAAGAAATACTACCGGGTGCCCCGAGCGGCCGCCCCGCACGTCGAGATGAAGCAGCTGGTAAAATGTGGCCTCTGTCCAAACATGTGCCGGTTTGAGTGCCCTGCCCTGCGCGTGACCCACAAGGAAATGTACGCGCCCGCCACGAAGACCCGAATCTCCTACCACATGGAGCGGGGGCACATCTCCTGGGACGACCCGCACTCGGCCGAGGTGCCCTACCTGTGCACGAACTGCGACGGCTGCCGCTACTGGTGCCCCATGGACATCTCGGCGGGCGAGTTGCTCAAGGCGGTCAGGGCGGACATCGTGGAAAACGGGTTCGTGAACCAAGATCTCGTCGTGTTCAACGACCGCGTGCTGAAAAATCGCACGACATTCGAGAGCGACACGTTCACCCGGGACCCGGCGCTGGACGTGAACATGGAGGGCGCCGACGTGATCTACTTCCCGGGATGCGTGATGGTTGAGAAGAAGCCCGAGTCGGTGCGGGCCACGATCGCCATCCTCAAGCAAGCGGGGGTCCAGTTCTGCATGCACATGGACATTCGCGGGTGCTGCGGCGGGCCGCTGAACACGGTCGGGTTCCTGGCCTCGGTGAAGGAATTCGCCAGGAAGAACCTTGCGATGTTCAAGGAGGCCGGCGTTAAGACCATCGTGACCGACTGCCCCGCGTGCGCCGAGACCATAGCCATCGTCTACCCGCGGCTCGGGATCAAGCACAAGTTCGAGGTGCTCACGACCACGCAGTACTTCGCGATGCTCCACGCGGCGGGAAAGCTGCCCTTCACCGTGCCTGTTGATATGACCATCACTTACCACGATCCGTGCATCACGGCCCGCCGGCTCGATGACGTCGAAACCGTGCGAAAAATCTTCGCCGAGATTCCCGGCTTGGAGCTGCACGAGGCATTCCTCCACGGCAAGGAAACGCAATGCTGCGGGATGGGTGGCGTCGAGCACGTCCACCACCCGGCCGTGTCTGAAGCCATCGGCAGCCAACGGCTCGCCCAGCTTCAGAAAGTCGCGCCGCTGCTCGTGACCAGCTGCCCCGCATGCGAGGAAGGCTTTATGATCGCCGGTGGCACGCACGAGCAGGTTCTCGACATCGCCGAGATCGTGGCCAAGGCCGCGGGCGTGAAAATGGATTAAAATCTTGGTTTTCTTTTCACTCTTAGTTTCCCCTGACCAAATCAGGTTAAATGCTTCTTGATGATCTCCGTTTCATACTCGATGGACGAAGCATCTGCACCGATTTCAACGTTCAACTCTCTCGCAATTTCCAAGAATTTCCCGATAGACACGCGTGCATTTGCTGCGCCTTGCTCGATCGAAAGTTCGCCGAGATGGACGAGCTCTACATTCTTTTGCACTACAGCCCTTTGGTAACCGTCAAGAATGAATAATTTTCTAATTAATGCACCCTTGTCAATATTCATATAAAATGCGGCGTAGAGACTCTTGAATTCATTCGAATTCATTCGGGGAGGAAACGCCGCCGCGAGCCTTGTTAAATTGTCGGCCTTTAAAGGGTTTCGTTGTTATTTTACTGCCAATGATCCGCACCATCCAATGCCCCCTGCCACTCGACCCGTCGCTGGTCGGAACGATCAGGTCCTATAACGAGGCCGTGCAGGCGGTGATCGATGCCGGATGGGACGCGCGGACCTGCAACAAGAACAAACTTCACGCCTTGACATACAAGACGATTCGTGATCGCCTGCCACGCCTCCAGTCATCGCTCGTGCAGTCTGCCAGGGACATGGCGTCGGCGTCGTTGAAGCTGGCCAACAAGAAGAGCTGGTCGTGCCGGAAGCCCGTGAAGAAGCCGATGTCATCCATTCGTTACAACCAGCGCACGTTCACGCCGTTTCTCGAGAGCGGGACGATCTCCATCTCGACCATCGTTGGGCGGAAGAGATACCCGCTCGTGGTTCCCGACTACTTCAAGAAGTATCGACTCACGGCCGTGAGTGCGATCGTGCTGAAGGCCAAGAAGGACAGGATCATCGCGTTCCTCAACATCGAGCTCCCCGATCCGGCCGTGAATAAACACCCGATCGCGTTTCTCGGTGTTGATCGCGGCATCAACAACGCGGTCGTTGCATCGGACAACACGTTTTACAGTTCCAACCATATCAAGGTAGTGAAGTGCCGTTACCAGCACTTGCGGCAATCCCTCCAGTCGAAAGGCACTCGCCGGTGCAGGCGCAAGCTGAAGGCGCTCGCCGGGCGAGAGAGACGGTTCATGGCCGGGGAGAATTACAGGATCGCCGCGTGGCTCGTTGCCAAACCCTTCGATTGTATAGTGTTGGAGAATTTGAAGGGCATCAAGACCAACAGCAAGAAATTGAAGAAGGTCGGCAAGCAAACCCGCAGGAAATTCGCGAACTGGGCCTACTACCAACTCGAGCAGGTCGCCGTGAACAAGGCCCTCGAAGCTGGCAAGATGGTGCTGTTCGTGAACCCGAGACACACGTCGCAGCGCTGCTCGCGATGCGGCCACATCGAGAAGGGGAACAGGACTGGCTCGGGATTCTCGTGCAAGCAATGCGGGTTCTCGATCCACGCGGATCTCAACGCCGCGAGAAACATATCCGGCCGTGGCAGCGCCGTGGCCGGGAGGGCGGACGTCAACCGCCCGAACGTCGCGCGAAATGACGAGGCCGTGTTCCCGCCCCCGATCGCAGCGGCAAACCTGCGACTTTAGTCGACTTTAGTCGCAGGTAGTTGACTTCATTAGCTAAGGCTTCAATTCCCTTGAGCATGTTCTTGTCAAGACATGTACTGACCGTGTTCATTTTTTCACCCTTCGTTTTTCGATTTCATGTAAAGACATATCTCTCTCCAAGATAAAATCGAATCCAACTATTCGTTTTTTAATGCTGGAATTAACCTGCCTATCATGCCGAAAGCTTGCATCACTTACGGCGCATACGAGAGCCACACACCGGCGGCCTCTTCCATGATGGCGCAGGACCTGCTTGAAGAAGCTGGTTACGAGGTTGACATGGTAACTTCGCTGGATGTGTACGAGGACAAGAAATATCTCGACAGTATCGACTTGATGGTCCAATGCTGGACGATGGCCACGATCGAAGAGAATGAAGAGAAACATCAGTTAAAAACTCTCATCACCGCGGTCTTGGACGGGCTCGGCTTTGTCGGCTGGCACGGGGGCATCATCGATTCCTTCCGCACCCAGTCCGAGTACGAGTGGTTCACGGGGGCGAATTTCGTCACGCATCTCGGCGGAATCATAGACTATGACGTGGACATCGTCGAGGAGAAGAAGGATGACCCGATCGTGGCAGGCCTGAGCGGGTTCCACCTGAAGACGGAACAATATTATTGTAATGTTGACCCGGGCATTATCCAAGGTAAATCCGGCGAGGTATTGTGCACGACGACGATCCACAATGATCTGATGGACTGGGTCGACGGCGTCGTCATGCCCGCTGCTTACAAGCGATCATGGGGCGAGGGAAAGGTCTTCGTCGTGACATGGGGTCACTCGTGGGAGGATTTCGAGCAGGCCCCCGAGGCCAAGGAAATCCTGAAGCGCGGTATGCTCTGGGCCACGCGCAGCGCATGAGACATTCGGGGATATTTAATCTAATTCCCCCTTTCTTTCGATCTCATTCTGTTCCTTTTCCCCGTGTTCTCGAAGCCGTCACGTTGCATCCGGTTGGAGGGTTAACCGTATGGGGCAGTGATCTGCCACGTTGATCTCACGCAGGATTTCACTATTGATGACTGCAGGGCGAAACTCCCGGTCGACCACGAAATAGTCAAGCCGCCACCCTATGTTTTTGCCTTTCGCGTCGCTCCGCTGGCTCCACCACGTGTAATGCCCACCCCCCGTTTTAAACTCGCGGAACGTGTCAATGTACCCTGCTGCGAGAAAGTCCGTGAATGCTGCCCGCTCTTCTGGCGTGAACCCTGCGTTGGTGACATTTCGCTTGGGATTTGCGATGTCCAGCTCCGTGTGTGCGACGTTCAAGTCGCCGCACACGACAAGGTGATTTTGCTGGCGCAATGTTTCACAATAGGCGAGGAACTCCCCGTCAAACTTGAGCTTGTAGTCCAGCCGCGGCAACCCGCGACCCGCGTTGGGCACGTACGCATTCACCAAGAAAAACGAGTCGAATTCCATCGTGATCACGCGCCCCTCCTCGTCCGCGTCCTGGTCGCCGATTCCATTGGTGACCTTCAAGGGAGGGAGCTTGGAGTAGCACGCCGTGCCATGATGCCCCTTGACATGCGAGTAAAACGGATAAAAGGCATACCCCGCGATGTCGAGGAGAGCAGGGTCGATTGTCGTCTCGTTGGCCTTTACTTCCTGCAGGCAGAGGACGTCTGCATTCTCGGCAGCGATGAATTCGAGGAGGCCGTTTTTCTTCGCGGCGGCGTTGATGCCATTCACGTTAAGGGAAACAATCTTCATGGGCTTTTCAATTCCATCAATTTATTTTAATCAATAGTTCCTTAACGTGGGATTTAAGGATCCCCTACATATCGTGGAGCGACGCTTGGGCCGACTAAAAAGTGCCCGAGACCAAGGAAATCCTGAAGCGCGGCATGCTGTGGGCCACGCGCCAGGGATAGGCTGAAAAATGCTGGTTCACCTTCCTGATTAAACTACTTCTTTAACCTTGTTTTTATGTATTTCTCGTATCTTGAACTTTCGTTATTCGAGAGCGAACGAACCTAAGTTTGCTTTGTGTGCTTCGTTTTCTCTATTAAAACTCGCATTAGCCTGTCTTCGATTACCATTAGATCAACTGGGGTAAATAATACTAGGTATCAGCCCAAATATGCCGCTGATCATAAAACACATTAAAGACATCGTCGCAGAGTACTGATATTATGGATGTTGAACGTCAGAACCAATACTCATGGAAGCTCGAATTCATCATCGATAAGATCTCACGCCTTCCAGAAAACCCTGCAGAAGACGAGTTCTACTGGGATGCGCTGTTCTACCGGTTGCAAGTTTCCATTGATACTTCAATGGATGTGATAGCAATGCTCTGCAAGGATGTGGGCATATCCGTTGGAGATGATTATTCCAACATTGAATCCTTGCGATCTAACAGCATCCTGGATCCGGAAATGTTAGATGAAATGCGGCGCTTGAACGGGCTTAGAAATATCCTTGTTCACCGGTATAATAAAATCGAAGGCGATACCGTGCTTGCCGAAGAAAAGCAGGTTGTGGCCATCCTAACAGATTTTGCAACACGAGTCGAGGAGTTCGTGAAAAATGGATTCTCGAACGATAGCGAGAGCATATGAAGAACTCCAATCACTGAGCAGGTACTGGGTCTTGATGTACGGAAGCGTTGCCAGGGGAATGGAGATCCCGGGACGATCGGACATCGATATCGTTGTTTTAACGCGTGAACGAGACCGGAATACGAATGTCGAAACGTGGCGTAGCCTGCTTGGTTGCGTGCCTTCCATGTACGATGTTCGTATCTTCGAATTGATGCCGTTGCACCTGGCGATCCAAGTCATACGACGATATGAAGTGGTATTCGGAAATCCCCTCGATATCTCCGAATACCTGTATGGCTTTCGCAAGGAATGGGATGACGTGGCGACGAGATACGAGGAGAACCAGTTTTCAAGCATCCGTGAAAAGATGCGCGGGATCACCGCTCGAAAATCTCTATCCTTTCCATAAATTCACGGGATATCCACACGGACCGGGCAAGTATTCAGCCAGAATCTCGATTTGATGTTCCAGTGTTGGACCATTGCCAAGATGAGCATGAGTGGCCTCCATCGTTTCTCGATATTGGTTGCGCCTCTGCTCGAATGGAGAAACATTTTTCTAATGGTGATGTTGGTGCACATACCTAGATCATCCGGGAGCGCGTTGTTCCGTTATTTGGTCCATAAAAACAAAAACTTTGCTCCCGCCTGAGGTAGTGAAACCATGGCAGAAAGCACCAAGTACAAGTTTTCTTTCGGCGAGTTCAACCTGTTCGATGATAAACTCATTGTTGAAAACGCAGACCTCAATTTCAAGGCACTTGAAAAGAAATATCCGTCGCTTGCGGGCCAACTCTCGCCCGGCGCGCGTGCCGTGCTCGAGGGGACGGTGGAGAAGAAAAAAACCCGCGTCCAAGCATTCAAGCTAGAAACAAAGCCGGATCTCGAATCATTCCTGAACGGGATCGCTGATAAAGAAGGCATCACGCCGGTCACCGTCGAAGAGCAGAAGCCCGCGGCTAGTGCGGCTCCAGCAGCGAAGAAACCCGCGAAAGAAAGCGCGGATATCTCCATCTCGATTTTGGAGCGCATTGACTTCACGGAAAAGCACGACGGCACGCTTGAGAAATCAGGCGCAAGCGGAACCATCACGGCGAGCAACCGCGGCAAGCAACAACCCGTCTTTGACGTCACCGTGGAGCTCGACGGCACCGAGTATTGCGATCTGGACACGGAGACGCTCCACCTTAACGAATTGTATCCGGGTGATGATTGGACCAAGAACTACACTGTGACCCTCGACGAGGACGTGGTCTCGCCGCTGGAGATCGTGGAGAAGATCAACACGTCCCCCAACAGCGACGTGGAATCGCTCTTCTTCATCCTCGACAAGGACACGGCCGGGCAGGATGCCACGATGTCGATAGCGGCGAAAAACGGGTGGGAGGACCCGCTCACGTCCATCACAATCCTCAAGACCCTTCCCGACGTGTTCCGTGATGTCTCGGTCGTTTCCGTGGACAAGGGAACCCACTCGCTCGATAGCGGCCAGCTCGCGTGGACCATCGATGCCCTCGAGCCTGGCGAAACGGCGAGCATCACGCTCAAGGTGAAGGCCTTCCCCGATGATTTCAAGCCTTACCCGAGCGGCGAGATCAGCGCGACTTACGCCATCGACGGCCGCGCGCACGTGACTTTCCTGGAGAGCGCCCTATCGGTCCTCGGCAGCCAAGGTTATGCCATCGATCTGGCCGAGAAGGATGAGATACCCGACGAGTGGTTTGGCACCTTCACGTTCATGAACCGGTCCGAGTTTACCATGCACGTCGGGGCCATGGTCCTGCCTTTCACGGTCGATGACGGCGAGATCAAGGAAATTAACATCGACGGGGGCGTGGACGTGGCGCCGGGCGACGAGTGGACCTCTCCGCAATTCGAAATCGCATCGAAGGATGAGCCCCGCTTCCAGGATAACGTGCTCGCAATGGTCAAGGATGCCACGCCAGGGTTTTCCATCACGCCCGTTGCCTCGATGAAGGCGATCTTCTCGACGATCCTACAACCAATGGACATCCCCGTGGTGGCTCTTGAAGGAGAGAAGACGTTCGACACGTACCAGGTTGCCAGCTACCGGGAGAGCATGCTGGAGGCAAATATCGATGCGCGCGTGCACGGGACGGCATACATGGACTCGATCCACGTGGTCGACCAGATACCCAAGCAGTTCAAGAACCCTGTCCCGAATACAATAAAGGTTACCATAGCAGGCAAGGATATCCCGCAGGATGATTACACGGTGACCTTCGATCCCGATTCGGACGACCCGAGCATCGAGCGCAAGATGTCCATCGATGTCAAGGACCTGCTCGACAAGATGGGTGGCCCGCTTGAGGACGGCTCGACCATGAACATAGTCTATAAAATCGTTGCGTTCAAGCCGGAAAGGGAAATCACCTTCGATACGCAGACTGTATTCCAAGGTTACATCCAAGCCTCGCCGAAGCCGCTCGAGGTGGTCATGCACCAAGCCAAGACGATCGAGGTTGTGCACCAGCGCCGCAAGACGCGCGTCGGGAAAGCTATCGCACCAGGCGAGCATAAGGGTGATTACGAAATCGCCCTTGTCTATAAAAACAAGGGAAACTTCGTCAAGAGTGGTGTGGAGGTGCAGGACTTCCTGCCCGATGCCTTCGAAATCGTCGAGTCGAACATGGAATACCAGAAGGAGGCCGCAAAGGACGGGGATGGCCTGCTGCTCAGGTGGACCCTGCCCGAGATGCAACCCGATCAAGAAGTGGAAATCGACTACTCGGTCCACACCGACCAGCCTGATGCCTCGCTCAAAAGCCTTGAGGGCAAGTCGTTCAAGTGAACGACCCAGTTTTTTCCTTTCTTTGTTTCTCCTTTTCATCCGTGCCCTCTGAAGCAATAAGTTCCTTCGCAGGGATCACCTTCTTGGATCGAGCCTGCACGACCTGCTGAAGCACGACCGACCCGACAACGATGGCCGCGCCGAGTACGCGGAAGGGCGTCAGGATCGTGCCGGAAATCAGCACGTCCAATGCAATGTTTCCGATGGGCACCAGCGTCGTGAACAGGGAATAGATCTCGGGCGTGAGTGCCTTGTCCTTGTAGGCCCACGACCCGAACAGGTACCCGAAGGCGGATACGCATGCCCCGATCCAAAGCGCGCACCCCCAATTCACCGGGGTCAAGGCGGCAATCGCACGCGCTTCGCCCGGGAGCAACATGAGCGGCGCGGTCGCGATGCAGGGAAGCAGATTGATGAGGTACGCGGTCACGATCGGGTCCACGCCCTCGTCCGTGAACCGCTTGTTCAGCAGGGGAAAGAAGCCGTTCAGGAACACGCTCGTCAGCGCCAGCACGCCCGCGATCAGAGCTCCCTCGCTCCCCTCGGGAGAATTAAGGGAGAAGAGGGGTAGCACGCCCCCGATCACGTTCAAGATCACCACCCCGGCCAAGGCAGGGGAAGGCTTTTGCTTGGCTGATGCAGCGGTGATCGTGACGACGAACGGCAGGCTCAGGCTGTTCAAAATGGTCTGGTCGGTTGCCGTGAGAAACTCACCAGCATACATGATGAGCACCATGTAGGCCAGGTAAGAGACGAGCGTGAAGGCGAGCCATGATTTCAGACGCAATTGCAGGGTCTTCTTTGCCGCTGGAAACAATCCACGGGATGCCATTACGAACGTGAGAACAATCGAAGCGAACAGGCTCCGTACGAAGGAATATGACAAACCATCGAGCGGGCCCTCGGGCAGAATCAACGTCTTGGAAAAAGCGAACACGGTCGAGAAAAGCCCGACCATAATGAACACGAGCCCGTAGGTGCGTCCCTGCAATTTCATGGCGGCTCAACTCCACGGGAGGAAAACGCGGCGCAGGATTTGGGCGAGGCATTAGTTCTTAAACAAGTTTAAAATCGAGTGCCGCGTTGTTACATTTGTTGTCGGAGACTCAGTGAGATGAGCAATCCTGCGGTGAGGATGAATGATCCAAAAACGGCCAATTGATGTTGCCAAACTCTCACAAAAGGTTCCGCAAGATGATGACATCGTGGCCATGGTCGTCTTCGGAAGTTCGCTGCGAAAAGTGGAATATTTGGAACTGTAATTTCAGAATTTCGTGGGTTTATAGAGAGCCAGTGATTAGCGAATGGGGTCCGATCCCAGCCTTCCGGCGCCGGTGATGATTCGATCATTTCGTCAGGCGGATCTACCCCGCGTCGTCGCCTTAGTCCAGCGGGATTTGCGCGAGATCAATGCCCGGGACTACCCCCCCGATGTCATCGAACACATGTGCGAGGAATACTCGATCGACGGCTTTCAATCCAAGATCTCCGAGTTTTCGGCGCTGTTCGTCGCTGAAATTCATCCCGCCCGAGGAATGGGCCGTCACATCGTTGGCATTGGCGGGTGGACCCCGCATCCGACCGAGCCCGGCACCGCATACCTCAGGGGGATGTTTGTCGACCCGGATTGGCACGGCCACGGGATCGGGACGAGAATCTTGGACGCGATTGCGGCTTCAGCCCGGTCGGCCGGGAAAGTGGTCATGGAAGGGAATGCAAGCCTGACGGCTGTCGGTTTTTACGAGCGTCTCGGGTTTTCGGCTGGCGGGCAGAAAGACATGGGCGTTGTCGGGGTCATCGTGCCGGTGAAGAGATTACTGGATACTTCGGGCAATTCTGATGGATTTCCGTTATAAAAGGGATACTACTTTCACTAGTAACATCCCTTGATGGTCTAGGAGGTTCTCTAGAACCATTTTAGAGCCTGATCGCGATGAAAAAATAGCGACGGATTGTCAAAGGAATCTTCCTTCTATGGTTAGGCAAGTATAGTCATGCTAGCTCCAGAAGTCCTGCATGTGGGCGCTCGTTAAGCCCGTGATTCAGGCTTCCCATTCCTAGGCATCGGCCTGCTCGTCGTCCCGATGCTGAATCTTTTGCTTGTGCACGACGCCGAGCTTGGATGGCGGCCATTTCAGGTATTTCCCGCCATTTTTTGGCGGGTATGTAGCATAAACTTCCTTGAGGATGGCCTTTGCTGTTTCCACGCCCGGCGCAGGATCTCCTGCCTTTTGTACTGAGAACAGAGCACCCCACGCCTTGCACGCGGCCCACTGGGCTTCCGTCGTGCCGTAGAACTTGAACAGGGATATGCCGAGGCCGTAATCGTAGGCCATACACGACAGGAGCATCTCCTCGGCATTACATTCGGCCGTGTTCGTTATAACGAGAATCGGCTTGTCCTTCGGGTATTCGTGGAAGCGTTGGTTCATGTTGAATTGCGTATACCAGTGCGCCAGGTTCGCGAATATGCGCCACCGCCGGCCGTCGTCGGCCGTGCCCATGAGGAAAGGGTAGAGCATAGGCACGACGGTATCCATGGTCTCCCCGAGCTTCGTGTAGTTCTGGGCCACCCGGTTCCGCGTGAATAGCTTCGGGCCCGTGAGCTGGAACCAGCCCGTGATGATCTTCTCGTCAACCGCCTTCACGGCGGCGTTGAATTTCGTCCCATACTCCACGATGGTCTCCTCCCGGAAGTCCAGCCATTGTTTCGAGCCCATGATCTTCTTCCCTGGATACCGCTCGGCGAACGCGGCGCGGCACCTCGGGCACCCGCAGAGGTCGGTGTACGAGCCGTCGAAGCGGATGTAGTCCGCGAAGACGCCATCCACGTGGTATCTTGACGTGAGCTGGCCGACAAGATCCACCATGTAGTCGCGGTGCTCGCTGCGGGGGCAATGAAACGAAGTGAGGGGCACGTAGCCGGTGCCACGGGTGCCCCTCGATTTACCCGCGACTTCTTCCTTCTCGTCGGTAAGGAAGGGGATGATCTTCTTCATCTCTTCAAGTCCTATACCCTCGGGAAGATCCACTCGCATCTCGCCTTCCCGATGCGTGGCGATATCCCCTGCCTTGTAATTCCTGCCATTCTTGATGTGGACCGACACCGTTTCCGGGTGCGTCGCGCCCCTGTACGCGTCGTTCATGGACGTGATCGAGAGGATGTAGAGCATGTTGTGCCGTTGGCAGGCCTCCTCGAACTCCTTGACGAGGTCCCTGCCCGTCGGGTTCCACGCGATGGATGGATCCGCGGTCACGGCACCATCGGTATCCTTCACGACGAGCCCGAACGCGTTGAAGTTGTGATCCGCGCACTTCTTGACGATCGCGTCCGGTTCGAGCTGCTTTGCAAACTCATAATCGAGTTTCCGGAAACCTTTGGTGCCGCGAACGGGCATGAGCGCCTGCGCGAAGAGTTTCCGGTCTCCTGTTCTGGCCCGGAAGACATCCAAGGCGGCTTCGCTCAACACTGGTCTCTTTGCCATACTAGTGTAATATGTTCTTGCAGAATAAAAACCGGCAGACCTACGTTTGCGCGCATGGAAAGCGGTTATTGGCCTAAAGGAGCAGGATTCAAGGCGGAGATCCAATTTCATTTTACTCAGCAGCCACAAGACTCAAATGCGCCGAATACAATACCATTAGGTCGTTATACCTGCATTTCGGCCATCGAGCATTTATTAAGGCAAAAGATGGGAGAATAATGCACCCTATGCACAAGGCGATATCATGAACAAGAAATGGGAATTTGCAGCAGCATCCGTCTCGGTTTCGGACACCAAGCTGTCAGTCACGCCAACCGTGGACTGGAAATCATACCAGAAGACCTACGGCAAGGCGCTGGACACGCTTGACAAGAAAGCCAAGGCAGTGCTCCAAAACAATTTCGTAAAAGGAAAGACGAGCGAAGCCGGCATCGACAAGTCGACCAGCACCGCGCTTTCCAACTTTTTCTCGAAGCTCGGCACGGCCGAAGGTGTCACCGCCGTTGAGCTCGCGGCTCAAAAGGAGCAGACAGGTGCCGGGTACGAAGAACCGGCTGGATCTACCTACGGCAAGGGAACCGGCAAGTCTGTTGAAGAGGAATCGACGTCCGCTTACAAGGTCCGGGTCCAAGAGTCGATGGACTTCCGTTTAGACTATGACGGGAAGATCGTTGACAGCAAGGTCGGTGGCATGCTCCTCGTCAAGAACGAGGGCACTAAGCACCGCATCTGGGACATCGACATCACGCTCACGGGCGGCGACAACGTGGAAGGCATCGACAAGGAATTACACATTCCCGAGCTCGAGCCCGGCGAGGATTGGAAGCAAGAATACACGATCAACGTTGGCAAGGAGGACAAACCCCAGCTCCTGGTGCACGAGGACATCGACACGTTCCCCGACACCCAAGCCAAGAGCCAGATCTTCCTCTACGACAAGGACAGCAAGGGACAGGTCGCGCAATTCATCGTCTCGGCCGAGAACACCAGTGACAAGGCCATCGAGGGCATCGAAATTACCAAGGAGGTGCCCGAGGACTTCAACGACGTGAAGATCAAGTCCCAGAGCGCCGGCAAGGCGAGCCGCGACGGGAACCTTATCACGTGGAAGATCGACTCCATGGAGCCCGGGGACAAGGCGCAGATGGAACTCGCCATCACCGTCATCACGAACGAGAAAAAGGCGTTCACCAGCGGCGAGATCAAGGCCAAGTATAACATCAAGGACGGCACCTTCTCGGGGCTCGAGCCCGATTTCATCGATGGCCTTGCCGACCAGATCCATTTCGTGGACCGGGACGAGCGCGACGAGGAACCCGACACGTGGGACTGCTCGTTCGTGTTCAAGAACCGGTCCGAGTTCCCGATGGCGCTGGAGCGCTACACATTTGTCTTTGGCAGTGCCGAGGAAGAAGTGCTTACCATCGATCAGGAGCTCGAGGACGTGGTGGTCCAATCGGGACAGGAATGGACATCGAAACCTTGGGACATCAAGTCTGAGGAGGAGCCAACGTTCCACGAGAACATCGTCTACGCGGTCGTGGCCGACATTGCCAAACAATTGATCATGAGTATGACGCTCAAGCCGATCGATCTCCGGGTGCTCGCGCTGGAAGGCGAGAAGAAGTTCAGCGTCGAGAAGGTCGCGTCGTACCGCGAGACCAAGATCGACACGAGCGTTCTGGTCACGTTCATGGGTAAGGCACCCGTGGACAAGGTGCACATCGAGGACACCATTCCGGCCGACTTCAAGAACCCCTCGCAGGACGACATCAAGATCACGATCGCTGGCAAGGATATCTCGGACTTCGACGTGAGCTTTGATGGTGGCGAAGATCTCGGCGCGGCGCGAAAGATGAAGATCGACATCGCTAACATCATCGACACCGTCGGCGAGCTGGAGGACGGCACTCAGGTCACCATGAGCTACCCACTCGTGGCCTACAAGCCCGCGAAAGACTCATCTTACGACGCGCCCCTGCTGTTCCAAGGATTTACCAAGCCCGCAGGCACGATCGAGACGACCCTCACGCCCGCGCCCATCACGGTGGCCCACGAGCGGCGCAAGACCCGCGTGGGAAAATCCATCGCGCCCGGCAGCAACAAGGGCGACTACGACATCGTGCTTGCCTACAAGAACAAGGGTGACACGGTCAAGTCCGGCATCGAAATCGCTGATTTCGTGCCCGCCGAGTTCTCCATTCTGAACTCTAACCTGGAATACGAGGAGTCGAAGAGCAAGGACGGCGTGCTGCTCACGTGGACCCTCGAGCAGGTCCAGCCCAACCAGGAGATCGAGGTCACGTATTCGATCCACGGCGAAGGCGATTCCTACAGCCTCAAGAACATCGAAGCCAAGAGTTTCAAGTGATCTATCCCGATTTTATCATTTTTTTCCCTCTTTTTTTCTGAATTCATTCAAGATCAACCGACATATTTTGGTTTCAAGATCCTTTATTTAAATAAGGTCTTTCACAATTGCATTGAAATGTTCTTAAATCATGGCCGTAAATCTATTGCAAGGGTACATTTGCCATGCCGAGGTCCGTAGCTTCCCCCGATGAGCTCGAAGTGCTTCGTGCCAAGATCGAGATCTTGGAAAAGCGCCAAGCAATTCTGGAGAAAGCACTTGCAGACGTCCACGGCTCCATCTTTTCCTTGGGTTCGTTCGACACGACCGCCCGTATGATCTTTGATGCCTGCAGGGCTGCCACAGGGGCTACAGCAGGTTATGTCGCGATGCTTATGCCCGATGCAAATGAACAGGACGTCATCTTTCTCGAGGCGGGCGGCCTGCCATGCACGGTGGACCCTAGTCTACCGATGCCCGTCCGTGGCCTGCGTGCCGAGGCATACACCACCAAGAAACCCGTGTTTCTCAACGATTTCATGGCATCGGACTTTGTCAATTTCCTCCCACCCGGCCATGTCGAACTCGAAACGGTGATGTTCGCCCCCATCATCGTCGGGGGTGAAGCCAAGGGCATCATCGGCCTTGCCAACAAACCCGGTGGGTTCAGCGACGAGGACCAGACCATCGCTGGTATGTACGGCGAGATCGCCGCCATCTCCCTCCAAGCCGGCCACCTGGTCGAGACGATCACGCGATCGGAGGACCAGCTCAAGGAATCGGCGGATCGGGCATCATTCCTCAAGGACGTGCTCGCGCACGATGTCAATAACATCCTCGCGGTCATCCAATCGAACGCTGACTTGATCCTCATGCAGGAGCGGCACCACGAAAAGGATATCGAATCTCTCGAGGCATTCGTCACTCGAATACAAGAACAGGTCACCCGGTGCAGCACGCTCATCAACAATATCCAAAAACTGGCATATATCGAGTCCACGGGGCTTCCTCCAACCGCGATGGACATCTTAGAGCCGCTCACGATCTACCTTGCCAATATTCCAAAGCGATATCCCTCACGCATGATAGAAGCATCCATCGAGGCACCCGAGGGCGCGTCGGTCGTGATGGTCCAGGCAAACGAGTTGTTCGATGACGTGCTTGAAACCATTATGGCAAATGCCGTGAAGTACAACGACAAGGATGTCGTCCGGATCGCCGTGCGTGTCTCCGAGGAGGACATCGATGGGGCAGGTCAGGTACGCGTCGAGATCGCCGACAACGGTCCTGGCATCGAGAATGATCGCAAGCGATCGATATTCGATCGCATGGACCGGTTGAATTCGACCACGCGAGGCATGGGCATCGCGCTGTCCGTAGCAAAGCGCATCATGGACAGCTGCGGCGGAAACATCTGGGCCGAGGATGCAGTGCAGGGGGATAGCGCACAGGGAAGCAAGTTTGTCCTGCTTTTTAAAAAGCAATAAACGACAACGACTCTGTTCGCGAAATGATTTTTTCTCGTTCTTGAATGCCGGGACTCATTATTGTGGACGTAATTCAAAAATAAGAGAAAAAAACTGGCATGCGAGTGACTAAGAGATCTTTTAACACGAGAGAATTTGCCTGAACTTCTTCCTTTTAAAACATGTCCAGCGATCGCGGGTCTATTCTCCCTTTACCTCCTCGCCACCAGTATCATCCACCTTGAGAGCCTTTGTATTGCCCTTGGGAAGCTGCACTGATTTGCCCGTGTTCGGCCGGACCACCGGCTTCATCGGCTTGATCATCTCTCCGCTAGCTGAGTTGGGCGAAGCACCTTTGGCCCAAAACTTGAATTCGGTGGACGAGCCATCTTTTATCCATTTTTCTTGAACCTTAATTGCGTTGGAGGATGCATCACCAACCCCTCCGCCCCACGAGATATTCCCAGCCACCGGCCTTCCCCCACGAGGCTTCCTGATGACGCGCACGATCACGATCACGACTACACCGGCGACGAACCCGATGGCGAAAACGCCAACATCGACGAGGCCCGTGTAGTTAGTGCTCGGATTTTTGACGATGACCGTGATGGCTTCCGTCGCGTTCAAGTCCGCGATGTTGGTCGCAATGGCCGTTATCTGGTGCGGGCCGTTGCTGTATTCCGTCGTGTTGAACGTGGCCGTCAGGTTTTGGTAGGGATAGGAAGTGTAATTCATGTTGGCCACCTGCTTGCCATCGATGAGGATGCTCACCGACTTGAGCCCCACGGCGTCGTCCCCGATGGCCACGAGGCTCGTCGTCCCGTTCAAGTTGTCGCCGGCGGCCGGGTTCACGATTATGACCGCCGGAGGGGTTCTCTCCTGCGGGGCGGACCCGTTCTGCGTGACCGTGGCGCTCTCAGTGACCACGCTCCCGACGCCCCCGTCGGTGCCTTGGGGGATGATCTCGATGCGGTAAAGTCCCGTGCTCCACTCGCCCGTCCCCACTGGTGGGGCAAACTGTCCCGTGTAGTTCCCGCTCCCGGTCTGGTCGATCAAGGAAATGATGACTTGGCTGCTGTTATCGAGGAGGAGCGGGAATAAGCCATTAGCATCCGGCGTTCCCGTGGACGGCGGGCTCCATGTTGCGGGCTGGAGAACCGCTATGAGATTCCCGACGAGGGAATCGTTGTTCACCTTCGCCCAAACCGGTATGCTAGACGTCGCGCTGACCACGACGTTCCTCGCCGTGGCGAGGATTATCGGCAGGGAAACAAGGGTGAGGGTATTGGGCCCGTGAATGAAGGTCATGTCCGCATCGTAGCCTTGGTCTTGGTTCGGGAACAGGGGGAAAGGTGGCGTCGTTATCCACGGTTCCGGCGGAAAAGAGAGCCAAAAAGGGCCTGCTCCTTCCCCGTCGCCATTGTCATTCAGGAGTGGAAACTGCACTGCACCATCCCCGCATGCCATCACGTTCTGGCACCCGGCAACGAACGTGTTCCCGATGGTGCCGCCCGCGGCGAGGTCACCCCAGAAGGATTCCGAGAAAAAGGCCCAATTATTGGCGCCATCTGCGTGCGCCAAGGTGAAGGAATCCGTCGAGGTGACGATGATGCGGTGGGCAGGGCTCTGGCTCTGGCACAGCTGGTTGATCATGGAGCCGGATTCGCAACCTTCGTAGATGATGATGTTCCTGTTGCATCCAGTCGATCCTTAGAGGCTGTTCAACATGCCATTAAGTTCTGTATCGTTCAGCACCCCGCCGACGATGCCCATCACGTCCTCGCCACCATGATCGAACAGGTACAGGCCGAGACCGTGGGTCGAATCGACCTTGCCGGCGGCCCACGTGTCGATCGCATGTTGAATGTCAGTGTATGTCGAACTGGCATTGGCATCCCAGTGGGGAAATTCCGGGCAGAGATAGTAGATGCTGCTGGCAGGGAACCCAAGATCGTCCCTCAATATGTTGTATGCTTTGTCCGCCCCGCCCACGATCAGGCCTTGCAGGTTGTGATCGGGCCGCTCCCCCGCGATGATGATGAACGCGCCCAAGGTTTCGGTGAGCGTTGAAGGCACGGTCGTCCCGGGCAGGGCTGTATTTGCCGTCGTGTTCGCCTGCGCGTGCACGACAGCGATAGCCGGGCAGGCTAAAAACACGAAAATCAGCACTGAAAAGAGTTTCTTGTTCACTTTCAGCCACGTCTCTCGTTGCAAAGAGATTCCCTGATGAATTCGAAAATCCGTTTTTATGAATTCCGCAATGGAATCATAAGGTTCGTCATTAGGGGACAGGAACGTGAGGCGCCGACTTGACGACTCGTGCGCGCCTCTGGAAATACGCGGCTAAATCAAGCAGAATCTCATAAAACTCTCGCACGGGAATCTCCTGCACGCGTTCAAGGCCACGCAGGCATCGTAAATACCCGATCCTGACAGGTGCAGTCACGCTTGCCTCGCTTGCTCCGAGCACCAATTGCCGCGTGCAAAGAAAGAGAAGGCAACCTCGAGCCCATCCTGAAGGCCAGTGCGGGAAGGATAATCCTTATCTTTGGTTATTTCCAATGCCTTACTATAAATGCAGGGTTAAAACATGAGCCTAACCAATTCATTCCAAAAACTGGGCAAGACTTTTCGTTACTACGGGATTTTCACCATAGTTTACGTCATCTTCGTTCTGCTGGATACGTACGTGTATCCGACGGGTATTTCGAGCATTCTTGCCATCATTGACCTCGTTTTTCAGATCTTCATCATCGTCTATGCGAAACAGGCAGCGAGGATGTTCAACCAAGCCGGGTTGAACAAGTTCGCCAATTACTTGATCTTAGCGCTTGTCGTGACCTTCGTGTCGGCCGTGGCAGCGGGCATCGAGACCTTCCAGATCGCTCTTTCGGAGTACTCGGGGGGCAGTTCGGTCAACATCAACTTAACACCCACACTGGTTACTATCAGTGTCATCGCCATCATCACGGTCTGCATTGAACTTGCTGCGTGGTATGCGATGAGCGATTACTTTAAAAACATTGAAGCCGTCGATATGCAGGTCAGGGGGACCTCGGCCGTTAAGCTGGCCATTATCGCGTATTACCTCGCCCTCGTCCAAGCCGTGGCCGTGGATTTCCCGCAGGCGTTCCAGAATTCGACGACGACCAGCTTAAACCTATTTTCGATCTTGGACATCCCGTTCGATATCGTCGTGAACGTGCTGGTGGTTGCTGCATACCTCAAGCTAGCCCCGATTTTCAGCGATTTCGGGGTGTTTTTCCAGCAAAACCCCATCCAGGTCCAGGGGATGCCGTTCCCGCCCGGGATGCCGCCATCGGGATTCACCCTGCCGGGTGATGCCTCGACCAAGAACCAATCTGGCATGCCAGCAACCTTCTGTCCGAGTTGCGGGAAGGGAGTACCCGAGCGGGATCCGCCATGGCTTTTCTGTCCCTCGTGCGGGAGCAAGCTCTAGCGTGAATTGTGCCAGCTTCGTCAGAGCAATCCTGCGTTTTTCTCAGCTTCAATTAACTTTCAATTTTTCTAACCCGGTCGAATGTGGTTTGCACCATTCGCCTTGTGCATCACGTAATTGCAAGTTAACCTCCCGACAAGGACGATAAAACTTGGCATATCATGTTTTTCACGGTATATTGATTAAAGCACCAGGGGCAGATTATTCATCATGTCAGATCGGTCAATTAAGGTTACCGTCTGGAACGAGTTCCGGCATGAAAAACAGCCCGGCATCGTCCAAGCCATCTACCCAGAGGGACTTCACGAGACCATTGCCGCGGCCCTGCGCAAGGAGCCCGGATTTGAAGTAAGGACTGCATCTCTCGACGAGCCAGAAAATGGCCTGCCCGAATCCGTGCTTGACGACACCGATGTCCTTATTTGGTGGGGCCACGGCGCGCACCATGAAGTACTAGACGAGATTGTCGATTCTGTTCAAGACCACGTGCTCAACGGTATGGGGTTCATCGCCCTGCATTCTAGCCACATGTCCAAGCCGTTCAAGAAGCTAATGGGCACCTCGGGTGGCCTCCAGTGGCGCGAAAAAGCGGAGAAGAGCCACGTCTGGCTCGTGAACCCGGGGCATCCGATTGCCCAAGGAGTTCCCGAGGTCATCGAGCTCGCCCATGAAGAGATGTACGGGGAATTTTTCGACATTCCCGCGCCCGACGAGCTCGTGTTCATCTCGTGGTTCGAGGGCGGCGAGGTCTTCCGCAGCGGCTGTTGCTGGCGGCGCGGCAAGGGCAAAGTTTTCTACTTCCAACCTGGCCACGAATCGTTCCCCATTTACCATAACCCCGAGATCCAGAAGGTGATCGCCAACGCGTGCCGCTGGGCCAAGTTCGATGGCACCAAGTCGGCCACGCTTGGGAATTATGCCCGGATCGGCCAGTGCCCGAATTCCGGGTTCACGCTGAACCCGCTCTCCGACCCGAACACGAGAGAGGAAGACTACGAGCTCTAATCTTTTAATTTTTCAATCCCATCCACGGCTCCATTTTGGCCAATTGGCGTACGAGGATGGTGCATGCACATCGGGTAAAACAGGTAATATTCGGAAAAAAGGACAGAGAGGTCCGTGTTTATCTTTCCAGAGAAGGATTCATGCTTTCCAGAGAATCATTGGAGCCTTCTTCTTCGAGTTGAGATTCTTCTTGCTGCATCACTATCTCTTCTCTGACTTGAGGTTCAGCGTGTTTCAAGGCAGGCATTTTTCCTCGCATGTAAGAGATCAGCGCCGCCACGATACTGATCACGCAGGAGACGAGAAAGGCCAACCGCAGGTCCGAAATGAATACGTTGACCAACACGCCTTCCCCGTTGATTTGCACGCCGATGAACAGCTGTTCCATTGCCAGCGGGGTGAGGCCGGAGGAGAGGATCGCGAAGGCCATGGCGACGCTTATCACGGAGCCTGCTTGGGCCATCATGTTCTGTGTGGAGGCCGCGATTCCCCTCCGTTCGGGCGTCACCATGCCCATGATCGTGTTGATGTTCGGCGAATTGAACATTCCTGACCCGACTCCAACGATCGCCCCCCAGACGATGACCTCGATCAGCGTCATGTCGACCCGCGTGAACACCGCGAAGCCGATGAAGCCACCAGCGCAGATGAGTAGGCCGAGCGAGCTCAGGCCCCTGGACCCGTGCCGGTCGGAAAGCCGCCCGCTTATCGGGGCCATGATCATCATCGTGATGGCGAAGGGAATGAGGTACAGGCTCGCCGTGAATGCATCCATCCCCTTCAAGCCGAGCAGGAAGAAGATCAGCAGGAAGGTCAGGGCGCCCCTCGCGATCCCGTTCATGAGCGAGGAGCAATACGCGAAGACTTGAACCCTCGTCCTGAACAGCCCGAGATCGAGCATCGGCTGGTGCACCCTGGATTCGATGACGAAGAAGAGCGGGAGGATGACCACGGCGAGGGCGAAGAGGGCGATCACGATCGGGGACGTCCATGTTCCAATAGCTCCCTCGGTCATTGCGTACAACAGGAAGAACATCCCAGAAGTGAAGAAGATCGCGCCTAGCCAGTCGAACCGCTCTCCTTTGGGAAGTTTGGCGATGTCCCTGACCTGGATAAATGCCCAGACGGTAACAATAGCTCCCAAAGGGACGTTTATGAAAAAGATCCACCTCCAGCCAACGGTCACGACCAGCACGCCGCCGATGATCGGGCCGAACGCGGAAGCCACGGCGATGACCATCCCGTTGATGCCGAGGGCCATGCCAAGCTCGCCCCGGGGGAACGCGTCCGTGACGATCGCGGTGCTATTTGCCATCATCAAGGCCCCGCCAACGGATTGCACGACCCGCACGAGGAGCAATTCGATGCCGGTTTGCGACATGCCCGCGAACAGTGATGCTGCCGTGAACACCACTCCACCTAGGATAAACAGCCGCTTCCGCCCGTACATGTCAGCGATCCGGCCGATCGACGGGACGAGAACGCAAGTCGCCAACATATAAGAAATGAGCACCCATATGATCGTGATCATCGGGGCGTGCAGCCCGCGTGCTATGTTCGGGAGCGCGATCAGCAATGCGGTCCCAGTCATAACGCTGAGGAATGCGCCAAGGCCTGTCGCTGAAAGGGCTAACCATTTATAAGAAATCTTCATCATAAGCCGATATCAACTTTCAATGTTTGATGTAGTGAAAGAAAGGGTGCGTTTTGATCGCAATAACCACAGACCTAGATCTGCCGGCCGTGCAGGAACTTGCGAGATCAGGGAATCCTTCTCGGCTTTTTTATCTAATCCTGCACCGGAAAAACCACTTTTATCGAGAAAGCCACTTTCACGAAGGCGATCATTTAAAAAAAGGACCACTATGCCCGCGAGCGCGGTCATTCACCCCGCGAGTGGCCGTGTTGTCTCGGGAACGGGGTTTTGTCCTTGACCTCCACGACGTGGAAGAGATAGGCAAACGGGTAATGTGTTTGATGAAGATGGAACGTGTCCATCGCAAAAAGTTCCCTGGCGGCCAGAAGAAAACGATAATAGGGATTAACCGCCCCAGCATCGATCTTTTCGACGATGCAATTGAATTGGAAGCTCGGGTATCTCGGAGCCTCACCGGTATACAACAAAGATGCATATGGATTAACCTCCAAGTTCTTCGAGGTTTGTCCCTCAAAAATCTCCAGCCCGCCGAGCACCTTGGTGTCCATGGTCTCGATCCGCTCGTAAAATGCTTTCACGACTTCGACACGGGCTGGCAGGGTCTCCTCCACGGGAAGGCCTTCTGTATCCAGACGTGCCTGTTCCAAGCCTTGAGTGATCTCTTCTAAATACTCTTGCGCAGGGACGAGGCCTATGCCCTTCGTCGTGAGGTTCACGGGAAAGGCCGTGCTTGCTGGTTCGACGGTCCACGTCGCGAGCACCGCGAGGTGGGCGGGCTGCACGGTCACCTGGCCTGCCCCTGCCTCGCCGAGCAGCTTGAACATACGCAGGCGCGCCTCGGATTGCCACTGGATGAAAAGCGGGGGGAGATCGACGGGCGAGAACGATACTTTTTCGCTATTCACTTCAATTTCGATGTCATCGCTCATGTTACAATCACTCCCATCAAGAGGAAGTTAAAATATTGAGGCCTTTTGTGCCATTATAAAACCGGGAAAAAATTCTAGCGGCAGGGTTAGATCATGTAATTGATCGCGACGAATAGAACGAGCAGGGCAAGCAGCGCGATGAATATGGAGAACAGGCCAACGTGATCGATACCAAGTTTCACTGTCAGGGTCTTCTTGCCCGTTTTTTTGTCCGCCTCGTAGTCGCCCACGTCTTGGTAGGGGACGATCGCGAAAACGAGCACGAACATGAAGGCCGCAAACAATGCAGTGCCTACTGTTAATTGCCATCCTTGGCCGAGATACGTCCACAACAGGGTCAGCATGAACGCCAGCGCGGGTGTGACCTCGTGCCCCAGCGGGATCCTCTCGGTGATGTAATTCGACCCGACGATAATGATGATGCTCGGGATGACGGCGACGAGCAGGATAGGCGTGAACCATGTCTGCACCAGCGCCAAGCCGATCGCCACGATGTCAAGCGCCCGTCCCCAATTCTGCAACGGGCTTGCTTCCAAGATCCCGTCGCGAATGACCCCGACACCCCCATGTTCCTTGTCAAAACCGGAGATCCAGTCGGCCGCCTCGTCCCTGAAATGGATGCCTATGGCCGCCAGGAGAATGACCGCGAACGAGTACAGGAGCCATTCAATGCTCGGAAGGTCCTTGAATTGCGCCTTTCCAATTGCGATTCCTCCTATACCTAAGACGATGTATGCGAACAAGAACTGGGGCCTCGTCGCCTTCAACCACGCAATGTTCTTTTCTTTTCTCGTTACCATGCTAAAATTCACCTCGTCACGCCTTTTTCGCACATGAACATGCCAAATCCTCTCAAGAAGATTGTTTGTCCGACAATCTTGAACCCCGCCGATGTCAGGCCGGCCCTGAACTCCGGCCAATCGAATTGCGCCTCTTCGGGGTGCTTGACGCCCGTCGTTCTCGCGAACAGGTGGACCAGCCCACGGTTCAGCTCGTCGACGAAAAACAGCCCGCCCGGTACCAAGATGCGGTGCATCTCGCGCATCGCGTCCCGCCAGCCAGGCACGTGATGGAGCATCGTGAAGATGAACGCGGCATCGAACGTGTCGGAGGGCAAGCCCGTCTCGACCACGTCCCGCTGGAGGATGGTAGCAGGGATGTTATGCGATTGCACCAGTTGGCGCGCCAAGCTGACCTCGTCGGGCAGGATATCAAACCCGACCAGCTTGGCAGGCTTGAACGCGTCGTGCAACAGCTTCACGCCATACCCGGAGCCGCAACCCGCATCTAACAGGACCATGTGGTCCAAGGTGCGGCCGCCCAAGAACCCTTTAAAGATCGCCAGCTCGAAGTGCTTCTGCATAATCTTTTTCAAGGGTGAATTGACGAATTGTTGCTCCAACTTGTCCAAGTTCATCGCCTACCCGGTGTTATACTTGAGAGTATCTTGTAAGTACACTTTAACCCATGTCCAATCCGGATATAATCGCGGAGCCTGCTAGCCTTTCTTGGATGCCGGCCCCGGTTATAAAAAAAAAGGGGATATCGTTCACGCGTCGGTTCCTTGCTCGTCGCTCGCAGGTTCGGTTGCCTTGGTTTCCTTGAGCTCGTGGCCGCGCGGCACCGTGTGGCCCATGAGCTCCTTGCCGATCATTCCGAGCATTGACGCGAGGAGGACGGCGACGACGATGAGAATGAACTCGATGACCACGTAGGCCACGTTCCCGGTGGTCGCGCCATAATTGACGAACGGGATCACGATCGCGACCGCGAAGTAGACAATCGCCAACCAGAGCTTGCGCATCAGGTATTGCGTGTGGAGCTTCTTGTAGCGCGTCTTCCCGTCGAACACCCCCGCGAGGGCGGTGAGACCGACAAAGATGGGCAGGAGGATGGCAAAGAAGTCCAGCACGCCACCGTGGGAGAGATTGATCCCGAATATCTTCGGTGCAAAGAGCGAGACGATGAAATCGAGGAACAGCAGGATCGCCATGCCCACGCCAAAGTGCGTCAATATCGGATGAATGTCAAAGTTGAGCTGTTTGAAACGATTTTCTTCTATGCCGATGGCGTACGGAACGAACGAAGTCGCCGGTGCCCCGCAAGCAGGGCAGGGCCCATTCGGTTTGCCCTTGTGGACGTAGCCGCACAAGCGGCAAACGTAGAATACTGGAGTAGCTTCCAACAATAACACCGAAAGAAGGAATGACCATTTTTTTTAAAAGAATACCGATTGGATTGAAAAAGTTTCTCTAAACCTTTTTATTAGATACTGAGGTGGATTTCTCCGGTCAAATCAAGATACAACCAAACTCGAAGGAGGGCATGATTCATCGTGAAAAGCATCAGGATGCTAGAAATCCTGCAAGCATTGCGGGATCGCCAATCGATCCCCGTTACCGTTGACGAAGTGGACGCGATGGAAAGCTGGGGCTTGGTAACCGTTTTTGAACGAGATGGCGTGGTAATCTCCCGTGCCCCGGCACCCGATATTGAAGGAGAATTCAAGAAGATTTCAGAGGAATTCAGGACCGTTTCGGATCGGGTCCGAGAGCGGACGAAGGACATGAGCGCGATGGAGAACCAGATCGCAGTTGCATCCATCTTCCAGAAGATCTCGCTAAAACAGCGGCTCTCCCGCCTGAAAAACGAGGCTCGGGTGGACGGTTATACTCTTGACCGGCTGAAGAACCAGATGATGACTCTCAGCATCCAGAGAGAACGGGGCGAGCAACGCGTCCAGATGGGCAGCAGCGTCCTCCAGATCACGTTGGTCGGGGAGTCTATGATCGACGAGATCGCCGCGCGCCCCGCGTTCGAATCCCTGCCATTTTACGAGCTTGCGAACGCACTCCAAGCCTTCGATGAGGTCTTCGATCGAATTATGAACAACGTTGCGGGGTTGATGATCGGACGAAAGATCAGCGCGATTTGGGCCCCCTATCTCATCGACACGGGCATGGCGGGATCGATCAGCAGCTTGGGCCACCTTACCTCCGCGCACGCCGATCCTCACCAGATTTCGCGTTCAATCATGAGCCGCACGATGGAATACCTGTACAATCGCGCCTGCTCGTTCCAGATTCAAATGACGGGCGCGGCAATGGCAGATCTTCATCCATCCGGCGCGACAGCGGTGATGCGCGAGGTGGAAGGGATCTTGGGGATCGCGGGCATGCCCGAATCCGATCGGGACGTGTTGCGAGACTTGATCGCGGTCTACGATTCTGCTTTCTCCAATTGGGATCCAGCCAGGATGTCTGCTGATCCCGACTGCGTGGAATTTCTGCATGGTGTTAACGTACCCTTCAATGGTTCGCCCAGCGATCTTGCCAAGCGTTACCTGGAAAACCTCGCGCGGCTCAAGGAGGAGAACAATCCTCTCACGATCTCGCCGGCCGATACCGAGACCGTCGCCGCCGCCTTGATACTCGGGTTCGCCGATGATCCGTCCTCGCTGGAATATTTCGAGAACCTGTTCTCTTCGGTGCCTGTCGGGAAGCACCTGTTCTCCGCCATCGCGACGATCCTGCCGTGGTCGAAGGAGGAAGCGTGGGCCGTCCTGCGGCGTGCAGAGAGCGCAATCCTGCTGAAACAGAGCGCTTCGTTCGTGCCGGAACTGGTGCAATATGCCTTTCTGCTCTCGATGCACCCGGATGCCATGGCGCTCTCGGGAAACGTCTCGCCAGTTGTACTCGCGACGTGGAGGTACATGCTAATACCCGTGATACAGGCATCGTTTGTCTACGTCTTGGAAGGGAATTTCCAGTCGTTCGTGATCAACCGGCCAAATTCCTACATCATCGCGCCGCGTGCGTATTATTTCTCCCAGTACGGGACGAGCAGGTTGCACCAGCACATGGTCGGTTAGTGATCTTGCTATGCATAATCGAGGCATCGATGGCGACTGGGCCACGGCGAGCCCGGTAACTCACGTCGCCATCGATAAGAACCAATCCGTCACCGGCATGGTCACCCAGCTGCTGGGCACCGGTTTCAACGCGAAACGGCTCGGCCAAGCCTGCCAGATCTACGAGCACATGGTCAAGGACCCTCGATGTGTCAAGATCCTGACGCTCGCGGGGGCCATGGTGCCGGCGGGCATGCGGGCGATCCTGGCCGATTTCATCCGATGCGGTTACGTCGACATCCTCGTTTCCACGGGTGCCAACTTGACCCACGACATGATCGAGGCGGTCGGGCAATACCACTACCAGGGCTCGGAAGAGGCTGACGACGCGGAGCTGCACGAGCTGAAGACGAACCGCATCTTCGACGTGTTTCTTTCCGACGATGCTTACGAGACCATGGAGGGGTTCATCATGGGCCTGTCGTTCGACAATGCCATGAGCACCGTCGATTTCTTGGATTTTCTCGGCGGCGAGATGGAAGCCCGCCTTCCACCCGAAGGCACAAAGGATTCGATCTTGGTCGTGTGCCACGACAAGCACGTCCCCCTCTTCTGCCCTGGTTTTACGGATTCAGGGCTTGGCATCGAACTGATGCTCAACCACCGCGGCCTGAAACTCGATCAATTCGAGGACCTATCACGAATGATCAACCGCGCTCGTGATCTAGAAGACGTGGGCGTGTTTATCATCGGTGGGGGTGTGCCCAAGAATTTCACATTCCAATCCCTGCAATTCTCCCCCAACAGTGCCAGGTACGCAATCCAGATCACGACTGACCGACCCGAGCCAGGGGGGCTGAGTGGCGCCTCCCTGAGCGAGGCCGTCTCGTGGGAAAAGGCGAGCGCCGAGGCCGAGACCGTGACGGTCGTGTGCGATGCGACCATCGTGTTGCCTATCGTGCTGGCCTATCTCAAGGATATTGCCCCCTATACCGGTGATGGCTAAGCCGCACGAATTTACTCACCAAGCAAGAGCTCCCCCTTCAACGGAAGGGGGAAGGCATAAAAAAGCGGACAGGGCTCTCCTGAAGTAACAATTTACACCCATTCGAAGTATTAACGTGAGTTTGATGACGAAAAAAATTTTCATGCACATCACTGTCTTACTTGGCATTTTCACCAGCACGTTTACATCGCTCGCCGTGCTCCTATCCGTTGCACAATCCCTCGCCGCATCCTTCTCGAACAACGTGATGACCGCCGGGGCAGCGATTCTTGGCATCATCATCGGGTTTATCTTGTTCAAGTTCCTCCTGCCGCGACTGGTCAAGGATCACGTGAGATATGGTTTCTGGCTGATCTACCTCTTCGGCGCCATCGGAGGCATCGGCTATTCCTTCCTCAAGGTGCCGCCTGCCTGCATCTTCACCGGGATGGCGGCATACGGGTTACTCTTGTTCCTCGCGCCCACCAAGATCGGCAACTGGACCCGGCACCTGTTCGGCCCAGAAACCAACAAGAAATTCCTGGTCGGGATTTCCGTGTCGCTGGCCTGCGTGTTCTATTCCGTGTTCTACCTCACCGACCTGGTGATGCAGAGCACCACGGTCCTGTCGGTGTGCTTGTTCGTGATCTGGGTGTGGTGGCTGGTCTGGCCCTACGTGGGCAAAGCTTTGACCATTCCGATCGTGTTCTACGACATCTCCCCGCCAGAGCCCCTCGAGCACCCGCCTGTCTCTAAACTTGTCGTGAACCTGGTGACGGTGCTCGGGTGGAACTTTCTCTTCCTCATGCTCGTGGAGTTCTGGTACTGGTTCCTCACGCCAAACTCGCTCGATTTCAACCAATACGCGATCAATGTTGCTATCCCGCCGGCGGAGTTTGGTTCCCTGCTCGTCGCGATTGCCATTGGCACGGCTATTATGGCGGTGCACGGGACCCTGTTCAAGCAGAACGAGTTCCGAAGCACGATTCTCTACCTGATCGGCTTGGTTACCTTTTTCGTGTTCACGGAGCTTTATTTCTTCAACCCGGCGGGTGGCACGACGCAGGCGGATGGTATCTACATGTTCATCGCCCTGCTCGCCCTACCTATGGCAATTGCGGGCGTGTTTGAATGCTCACCCTTCGAGTTCAAGAACAAGCTAATAGACCTCCTCGAATCCGTCTTAGTGATTCTTGTTCTTGTGATCGCCGTCGGTTCGAGAATGGTATTTCCCAACCTTCTCGCAGCTTATGGACATGATACTATCTTCCCGACGTTCTACCTGCTCAACATCCTGTTCATCGGGTTCCTGTTCCTCTTCAACATCCTGCGCTTGGGTATGACTGAGAAACCGATCGAGAACGAGCAGGTCGTCGAGACGATTAAGGAAGAGTGATTCCCTTTTTTTCCTCCCCACGCCTTCGTGCACGGCGCAACCCCTCGGAAGGCTCGCTGAATCGAAATTCTTAATTTTTCTTTAGTGCAATGAACATTTATGGGCAAATCACGAAGCGAAATCCGCCCCGAGGACAAGTGGGACGTGGAAGCCATTTTCGAATCCGACGACCTTTGGGAGCAAGATTATTCAGGGTTGAAGGACAAGATCTCCGAAGTCACGCAATATAAGGGCCGCCTCTCGGAATCCGCCGCGACCCTGAAAGATCTGATAGAAACCACCGTGGACCTCGACCGCCGGCTCGGCAAACTCCAGGTGTACGCGAACATGCGCCACGACGAGGACACGCGCGTGGAGATCTATCAGAACTACCGCAATCAGGCCGAGAACCTGCAAATCGAGTACCGGTCCCTGTCGTCGTGGATCGTGCCCGAGATCCTGGCCATCGAGGCCACCCAGATGGAGGAGTATCTGGCCAGCAAGGAATTGGCTCCTTATCGATTTTACTTGGAACAAATCCTGCGGCTGAAACCGCACGTCCTCTCCGCGCCAGAAGAGAAGTTGCTCTCAATGGCCGCGCAGATCAGCAACGGCCCCGAGATGGCATTCCAGGCCCTGAACGATGCCGATCTCCGGTTTGGAACCATTCTCAAAGATGGCAACCCGGTCGAGATCACGCACGGCCAATATGTAGTCCTGATTCGAGATCCCGATCGCTCGGTCCGCAAGCAAGCATTCCTGCAATACCATGGTAAGTTTGACGAGTATGCCAACACTCTGGCAACACTCCTGTACAACGAAGTCAAGACCCACGTGTTCACCGCCCGGGCCCGCAACTATGCCTCCACGCTCGAAGCCGTGCTGGATGACAAGAAGATCGATCCGTCCGTGTACATGAACCTGATCGACACCGTGCACAACCGGCTAGGCTCCCTCCACAATTATCTCGCCTATCGGAAGGAGAAGATGGGCGTGGACGAGCTGCACTTGTACGACGTCTACGTGCCCTTCGTGGAGATGCCGGAGATGACCGTTCCATACGAACAGGCCAAGGCTAACCTGCTCGAGGCGGTGGCCCCGCTAGGCGAGGAGTACCACGACGTGCTGGACAGCGGCTTGGGGCCGGAACGCTGGGTGGACATCTACGAGAACGAGAACAAGCGGAGCGGGGCCCACTCCACGGGCTCGTACGACACGAGGCCATACATCCTGATGAATTACAACGACACGCTGGACTCTGCGCGCACGCTCGCGCACGAGGCGGGACATTCCGTGCACTCCCACTACACGCACGTCACGCAGCCCCCGATCTACGGCGATTACGTCATCTTCCTTGCGGAGGTCGCCTCCACCTTCAACGAAGCCCTGGTCCATCGCTACCTGATGGGCCAGACCGAGGATTCGAAGGTCAGGGCCTACCTGCTGAACGCCCAGCTCGAGGAGATCCGGACGACGCTCTTCCGCCAGACGATGTTTGCCGAGTTCGAGCTGCTCGTGCACCAGCTCGTCGAGCACGACACGCCGTTGAGCAGCCCGCTGCTGAAGCGTGAATACCGCAAGCTCAATGAACTTTACTTCGGCGACGGCGTGGTCGTCGACCCGGAGATCGAGATCGAGTGGGCGCGCATCCCGCACTTCTACTACAATTATTACGTCTATCAATACAGCACGGGTATCTCCGCCGCGATCGCCCTGTTCCAGCGGGTCACCAACGGCGGCGACCAAGAGCAGGAGGATTACTTGGGCTTCCTGAAGGCCGGCTCGTCGAAATATGCCCTCGATATCCTCAAGGATGCAGGCGTCGACATGAGCACTCCCGAACCCATCGATGCGGCGATCGATTACTTCGACGCGACGCTGGCCGCGCTCCAAGAACTGGATTCGTGTTAAAAATGCAGGGTCGTGAAGCGTCACGGCCTTCCCTTCCTTCTTTTTTGGGTTTTTCGTTCCCAATGAAGGGCATTTCACCTGATCTTGAAGGATCTCCCCGAGAGCCGCTCAGCCACGAGCACTAACATCAAGACAGGAAGGGGCGCGATTAGAAAACCAAGACCGACTTGGACGCCCGTGCCCGCCAAGAGGACATCTGAGAAGCTTCCGAAGGGCACGAACAGCCCGATCTTGAAACCGACCGAGATCGCGAAGAAAATGCCCGAGATGGCCGCGATGCCGAGCGCGAAGATGATGGCATGCAAGTGCACACACTTGTGCAAATTCAGAATTAGGACATTGCCCAATGGCCTTTCAGAAATAGTGCTTTAACTTGTCCGCTTGGAACGTGAGGTTGCGGGTGCTTAAAATATGATACGCATCACGCACCGTCGACGCGGGAATTTTCGTGCAGAGCTTGTCGAGGAAGATGTCCCAGAACACCGAGTTTTCTCCTAGAATGGAACGTTCCATGCGCTGGAGCAATTCGACGTTCGCTCCAACTTTCTTGCCGTACAGGATGTTGAATTTGCAGCGATCTTGGATGAAGGCCGTGTTGTCCGCGAGAAATACCGCCAAGTCTTGCCCATAGCCCGTGGAAACAAGTTCCCCCCAGTCGATCACGTTCCACTGTTTATGCTTATAGTCATAAAGAAAGTGTTCCCCTTTCATGTCATTGTGGCACTCGCCCATGTTCCAGAGCCGCAGGATTAAATCGATGACCTGATTCATGATGAATTCAGGGTCGTATTCAGGACGGAACGGGAAATTCTTTATGGCGCCGCTAGCCTCTTCCATTTTCCTGCCACCAAGGGTATCGAATAACATTTGCTCGAACGATAATGCTTTTTCGATGAAATTCATGAAAAAAAACCCTTTGAATTCGAGCCCGTCGAAAAAGCCCTCGTCTATAGCTGCCAGATCCTTGATGTATCGATCGAGGAGTGCGACTTCGTCTCTGCTCGCGATTTCTTTCAACCAATTAAGTAATGTCGTCGTGTTCTGCTTGTTCGACGCGGAACAATACTCCGAGAATGATTTTTTCGTCTGCTCTATGTCTTGCAGAAATTCGATGAGCGACGCCACATCCGAGTCTTGCAAAGATTCGTTCTTGTTTTTGAGTAACACTTCCAGGTTCGTGAAATAATTGAAAAATAGGTAAGGCTTGGGGGTGGGGTATCCTATGGTATAAAATTTCATTTGCCGGATATATTCTTGAAACCCGTATTTCGGGTGAACGATTTTCAAGATGACTTCCCCCAGAAGTGCATCTTGGTCGCACAAATTGTACCGCAAGACGACGTGCGTGGGCCGGATTTCCCCCGGTCCTGGCATGAAGGAGTATCTTGATATCGAAGTGCTCTCTTTTTTGAGATCGAAAGTACGTTTATTATCGTTGAAAAAACGGACCAAATCTGCTTTGTTGTGGAGATCATAGCTAATAGGCTCGATGACGCGCGGAAACATGAATTTCGAGTCCCTAGACGAGATAATGATGTCGTGATATTCCGGGGGCTTGTATCCGCGCCTGAATTCTGCTGTCGGAATATTTTCGAGGTTAATCCATGGCATAACTGCTCTTACCTATAATCCTGTGGAACCGACCACCGGGCACGGATATTAAAGCCCATCTCCTTATTTTAAGGCTCCTAGAGAAACGGATAAAATTTGCATCCCCGATGGTTTTCTCGTGAAGCTAGCTGATTTCAGGCGTTCTTGTTGCTTCTGCATGCGCTAATTTGCAGCACCAAGATATGAGTGCTGGCTTAGCCACGAGATTGATCAATACTCTAAAAAAGTTTCTGAATGCTCCTTCAGTGCTTAATGATCGAGTGATCTTGTCGAGCTTGCCACCTATATCGGGTTCAAAGGTCGTCAAGAGTGCCGGACGGGATGGATAAACTAGCAGCGTGATATGCCTCGCTCTTGAGGAACTTCCTGCAATGATGCCAAGCAGGTTTTAGCATGTTTTCAAAGACTCGAACCCATGCTGTACTTCCAGCAGGAAGACTTTATTCACTTGATCTTGAAAAATCTCCCCGAAAGCCGCACGGCCGCGAGCGCCAAGATCGCGACGGGTAGGGGTGCGATGAGAAATCCAAGACCGACTTGGATACCTGAACCTGCTAGGAGGGCATCGGAGAAGCTCCGGAACGGTATAAACAGACCGATCGCGTTGAAACCGCCTGGGAGCGCGAAGAAAATGCCCGAAATTACCGCGATGCCGAGCGTGACGATGATGGCATACAGGTGCACCTCGCCCGATGACGAGGCCGCCAATGCGACGAGTGCCCCGATCAGGTTCGCGGCCAGCACGGCGAGGACGTAGATCAACGGGATCCAGAACGCGACCGGCGTGGGGGTGCTTACAGCCAAGAACAGCACGAGCGGGATGGACAGTTGCAGCACGTCCGTCACTGTATTGGCAATCACGTATTGCATGATGAGGGTGCTTGACCGGACCGGGATGATGGCGAGCCGATCGGTGACCTTCTGCTCCCGCATCCGCACCATGCCCACCGCGGCCCCGAACACCCCGAGGAACAAGATCATGAACGCGAAGATCCCGGCCTTGAGGGCCACCGGGATCGGCGCGAGGACCACCGGGCCCAGCAGGACCAAGGGGAGAAGGAACTTCATGGCGAGGGATTTCCTGCCCTTGAAGTCCTCGAGCAATTCCTTGAGGAAGAGGTTAGACGGCAGCATCGATGGTCACCCCCGAATACTTCAGGAACACGTCGCCGAGTGTCGGCTGCTTGATGTCAATGCCCTTGATGGTTCCTCCGATCGAGAGAAACTCCTTCACGAGATCGCTTAGCACGTCCGATCCCGCAGCCGCGAGCATGTCGATCTTGAAACAATCTTTGCATTCCTCGTCCACGCTCACGCCACTGATGCCATCGATTCCCTCGATCTCCCCGAGCGGGACCGGAGCTGCCAGCCTGACCTCGATCTTGGTGTCCGCCTTCACCGAGGCGACAAGCTCCTCGGGGGTTCCTTCGGCGACGACGCGGCCCTTGGAGAGGAGAAGGACCCGGTGGGCGAGCAGCGTCGCTTCGGCCACGTCATTCGTGGCAAACAGGACGGATTTTCCCTTAGCTGCTTCCTCGTCGAGCAAGCCGTAAAGCGCCAGCCGGGAGGCATAATCCAACCCGATGGACGGCTCATCGAACACGAGCAGCTCAGGGGCGTGCATCAGGGCCTCCACGATGGCCAACTTTCGCTTCATGCCGAAGGAATAGGTCTTTACTGCATCATTTCGCTTCTCCCAGAGCCCCGCCCACCGCAACCGCGCCTCGAGCTGCGTTCGTGCCGCCTGCTCGGGGAGGCCGTACGACCGGGCGAAAAACCACGCGTTCTCGTAGCCACTCAGGTCCTCGAAATGGGCATTGTGGTCGAACACGATCCCCATGCGTTTCTTGTTCTCGATCTCGTGCCCACCAATGCCATTACCGAAGAGACGCACGTTGCCGGTATCGTGGTTCACGAGCATCGAGACGATCTTCAGAATCGTGGACTTTCCCGAGCCGTTGGGGCCGAGCAGGGCCACGATTTCCCCGCTGCCGACCGTGAAGGCGATGCCGTCGAGGATGGTCGCATCCCCGTAACACTTCCCCACGCGGTCGAGGGCGACCACGGGGCTCCCGCCCACGGCCGTCACTTGAATTCCAACCTGGTTTCTTGGGTGACCTTGACTGGGCCCGGTGGCGACGTTTCTTCAATTTCATAGACAAGAACCACGTCGCCCACCTTCACGACTTGGCCCTGGACCTTGCTCGTGGCGATATGGCGATGAAAGTCGGGGGCGTGGCGCTTGATCTTGCGGAATACAACTAGCTCTGCATTCTTGGCCTCGGCGGATGGTTCCGCGGCCGGGGGCTCGTCCGGGTTCAGCGATCCGATCTGGGCGAGGACCTCCGCGACCATTCCCGCATCCACCTCTGTCAGGCCCCTGCTTTCCGCCTTCTGCTCGATCGCGCGCTTTGCGACGTGCTTCACGGCATCGGGCACCTGCGCGAATGCCTCCGTGGCATCGTCCGTCCACGTGAAGGCTGATTCATCTTCATTGCTTGTCATGGATTGATACCTCGGTTAACTGGTCTTGACATCCTTGGAAGGCTGAAAAAAGCATCTATATATGGACCTTCCTCTAACAATGCTAACGATGGGGTTTGCTATTCCAAATGATCTGCTATGGCAAAAGCACTTGCTATCCTCGGGGGAATCCTCGGGCTCCTGATCGTCGTGCTGAGCTTCGTCACCCCCCTTTTCGGAATCTGGTCATTGAACGTCTCGGGAAGCGGCACATCGGGCTCGGTCTGGATCGACGTGTTCGGCGGATATTATGCCCACTTGCAAGTGGCATTTGCAAATCCATCAAGTTTCAATGAAAGTATGGCCTTCCCGGGCGGCCAATACGTGCTCTTCTCACTGCCCGGCTTCCTGATGCTCGCCGGTGCAATCCTCGCGTTCGTTCCCAAACGCTGGGCCACGATCTCGGGCGGAATCCTCCTACTCTTCTCGGTCGAACTCGTGTTTATGTTCATCGCCTTCCGTTATCCGTACTTCACGATGGGCAACATGCAAAATATCATGGCTGCGATCGACATCACCACCGCCCGGCAGATCGAATACTTGGCCCTCTGGGGCTGGACCACGGTCAACGCGGGCGTCTTCGCTTGGACCTTTTACTGGCAAATCGGCTGGGGTGCTTTCATGGCCATCGTGGCTGGCATCTTGGCGCTGGCCGGATCTAGGCAAACTGGCTCGCTCCATGATTCGCGTGGAACCTTACGGGGAAAAGGGGTGTAGAGAAAAATGAGCAGAAGCATTCTACGCATTCTACGAGGAAAGAAAGTGTATCTAGGACTCACGGCGGCAGCCTTCATCGTAGTCATTGTCATATCCATGATTTTCTTCCTTCAACCACCAGCGTCAATAATATATGATCTCCCGAAGAGCCCGGGTACATTCAACTGGAACACCGGCAACTATTTCAACTCCACCCATGAAGTCGGGGACGTTACAACAGGTCATTTTGGCACACTGAGCTTAGAATGCTACATTGGGGGTTATACAAGCCCAGGGTTGGTTGAAAGTGTAACTTTTTCTGTAAACGTCTCAACGGGTGTCTATGATAACCCAGCAAACAGCAGCAACGAGATCACCATATTTGGTCTATGGGTAAACGACACATCTCAGGTAGATGTTAACGCTGGTACTCAAGTAGTGATGTTTAGCTTTAATGGGTATATCCGATGTTGGAACTGCACGAATCAGAATTACAATTGGGTTGGTTATGGCGATCCACCTGCAGTTAACTTTTTCGTCCCCAATAGCGGAGCAAAGCAGTGTGCATCCTTAATAGGGCTCATTTGGTTTTTCTCACCAGGACATTCCTCGAACATACAAATATGCGCTGAGAGCATGTTCTCTGGATCGAATCCGGGAACACGGGATTATGTTTATTCAACGGTGAACTTGGACATGTCTGCATAGTCCGCGGAGAGCGATCATCCCCCCATTCGCAGCCCAGCAAACGGCTCAACTATCATGAACCAAGCTGGTCCGGTGAGCGCGCGGGCAGCGGTCAAGGAAACAAGAATCCACGCCCTTTAGGACGTGGTAGTTCAACCCATGCCCATCTTTTTGCCGATCGCCGAGACCAGTTCCGCCGTGATCGTGGTTTCGCCCTGTTCCTTGGCATATGTCTCGATCGCCCACCTTCACGACTTGGCCCTGGACCTTACTCGTGGCGATATGGCGATGAAAGTCGGGGGCGTGGCGCTTGATCTTGCGGAATACAACGAGCTCTGCATTCTTGGCCTCGGTGGATGGTTCCACTGCAGGAACCTCGTCAGGATTCAACGATCCGAGCTGGTCGAGGACCTCCGCGACCATCCCTACATCCACCTCTGTCAGGCCTATGTTTCCCGCCTTCTGCTCGATCGCGCGCTTTGCGACGTGCTTCACGGCATCGGGCACCTGCGCGAATGCCTCCGTGGCATCGTCCGTTCACGTGAAGGCTGATTCATCTTCATTGCTTGTCATGGATTGTTACCTCGGTTAACTGGTCTTGACATCCTTGGAAGGCTGAAAAAAGCATCTTTATATGAATCTTCGGTCAACAATGCTGCTTGCCATTCCAGATGATCTACCACGGCAATACCTCCCATTCCAAATGATCTACACGGCAAAAGCCTCGGGGGAATCCTCAGGCTCAAACGCACTTGCTATCCTCGGGGGTATCCTCGGGCTCAAGAACACTTGCTATCCTCGGGGGAATCCTCGGGCTCCTGATCGTCGTGCTGAGCTTCGTCACCCCCCTTTTCGGAATCTGGTCATTGAACGTCTCGGGAAGCGCTACGTCGGGCAAGGTCTGGATCAACGTGTTTGGCGGCTATTATGCCCAATTGCATGTGCCCTTCGTGGGTCCATATACTTTCAACGAAAGCATGGCCTTCCCGGGCGGCCAATACGTGCTCTTCTCACTGCCCGGCTTCCTGATGCTCGCCGGTGCAATCCTCGCGCTCGTTCCCAAACGCTGGGCCACGATCTCGGGCGGAATTTTCCTGCTCTTCTCGGTCGAACTCGTGTTCATGCTCATCGCCGCCCGTTATCCATACTTCACGATGGGCGACATGAAAAATATCATGGCTGCGATCGACATCACCACCGCCCGGCAGGTCGAATACTTGGCCCTCTGGGGCTGGACCACGGTCAACACGGGTGTCTCCGCTTGGGCTTTTTCCTGGCAAATCGGCTGGGGTGCTATCATGGCCATCGTGGCCGGCATCTTGGCGCTGGCCGGATCTAGGCAAACGGGTTCGCCAGCCCAGATGGAGGCTGAAGCCCAGATGCGTCTCCAGCGGTATGGGGTCGAAAACCTGAAAGACTGGCTCGCCACACGAGACGTCCGGAGAAAAAATGGGTGAAGAGAAAAATGAGCAGAAGCATTCTACGCATTCTACGAGGAAAGAAAGCGTATCTAGGACTCACGGCGGCAGCCTTCATCGTGGTCATGGCCATATCCATATTTTTCATCCTTCAACCACCAGCGTCAATAATATATGATCTCCCCAAGAGCCCAGGCACATTCAACTGGAACACCGGCGACTATTTCTCCTACAATGCCAGTTTAACCCATGAAGTCGGGGACGTAACAACAGGTCATTTCGGCACTCTGAGCTTAGAGTGTGACATTGGGAGTTATAACAACCTGGGGGGGATTGACCAGGTATTTATGTCTGTAAATGTCTCAACGGGCGTCTATGATAACCCGGCAAACAGCAGCAATGCGATCACCGCATTTGGTCTATGGGCAAACGACACATCTCCGGCAGATCTAAACGCTGAAACGACAACGTATCAGATTGGAAGCTATTTCCAAATTTGGAACTGCACGGATCGGGATTACTGTACTTATCAAGGTTTGATCGCAACCCAGAACTCTACGGGTTGGACGTGGGATCTAGGTCCACCAGTCGTTAACTTTTTCGTCCCAAATAGCGGAGCAAAGCAGTGTGCATCCTCAATAGTGCTCGCATGGTCTTTCTCATCAGGAGATTCCTCGGACATACAAATATGTGCTGAGAGCATGTTCTCTGGGTCGAATCCGGGAACACGGGATTATGTTTATTCAACGGTGATCTTGGATATATCTGCATAGTCCCGGAGAGCGATTGTCCCCCCATTCGCAGCCCAGCAAACGCTCGACCATCATGAACCAAGCTGGTCCCGTGAACGCGGGGGCATTTACCGCGTTCTCGGGTCGATGAACCCCTTTCTTACGCCCTTTAGGATGTGGTAGCTCAACCCATGCCCATCTTTTTGCCGATCGCCGAGACCAGCTCTGCCGTGATCGTGGTTTCGCCCTGTTCCTTGGCATAGGTCTCGATGGCGCCGCGGGCCATCTTTCTCACAAATTCGGGGATGCGTTCGAGGATGGCCAGCGCCTCGTCAGTCCAGGTCACGTCGGATGGCTCCTCGGCCCGTTGAACCGGGATGTCATCGATCGGGTTCGGGGCGGGCGCCACGACCAACACGTTCGTCGGGGATAGCCTTGCGACCCGCAAGCTCGTGCCACCGATCAGCGACACGTCCTCCTTGTGGCGGCCCCATCTCCCGAGGACAACCAAGCCGGCCTCGTGCACGCAGGCGTAGTGGTAGATCTTCGGGAACGGCTTGCCCGTGATGACCGCAGCCTGGTAGGGAACGCCTTCTGCCTCCGCGTATCCCTTCCCCCGGTCCAGCCCCTCCGCGTAGAGCTTCTCCAGCCCCTTGTCGATGATCTCGTCATGTAGGGCCTCTTGGGCCTGGAAGTTGAACCGCTTTTGGTCCTCGAGCGGCAGGACGGCGGCGATCTTTCGGAAAATTCCCACGTGAAAGTAGGGGTCGTAGACCGCGATGGCATGGACGCTTGTCTCGAAGGCCTTTGCCAGCTGGACGGCGCGATGGAGGGCCGCGAACGAGTTCTTCGAACCTTCGACCCCCACGACGATGGGCCGGCCCTTCAAGGCCATCGGTTGCCGGGTGATGAGGATATCGCGATCGGGCACGTACAGGAGAATCCTCTCGGCGACGCTGCCGAGTGATTCCTCCGGGACCATCCCGTGGCCCTGTGCCCCGAGAACCACCAGCGATGGATTTTTCTCCCGAATGATCTCCAACATCTTCACGTAGTTGCGCCCCTCGGCCGTGACCAACTCGTGCTGGATCGACCGGGCACTCGCCTGCTCGACAAACGACGAGAGGTAAGCATTCGATATGAGGTCCATGCCGTCCTTGATAAGGTCCTCGTGCGTGCCGCGAAGGCGTTCGAGCCGGTCCTCGTCCTGGTACTGATCGGGCAGCCCCGGCTCCATCTCGTGGAATCGCTGCCGGTGCAGCTTCGTGGTGTACACGTGGCAGGCTTGGATGCAGGCATCCCCGCCTTCCTTTTCGGCGAGGAGGAGTGCCGCCTCCTGCGCGAGGTCGGACTGCGGGGACCCGTCGATGCCCAAAAAAATAGAAGTATACATTAATTCGTTCACTCCTGGATCTCTCTCGCCGGGACCGGCTCTTCGGCGTAATAGGCACTGCTACTGTAGGTCCGGCGGGCCACGAGCCTGAAGAGGAGGACCGTGAAGATTGTCAGGGCGGCAAACACGGCGAATTCCGCGGGGACGGTCACCGGCGCGGTGCTGGACATGGCGGGGATGGGGATGATGCCGGAGATGAGCCACGGCGACCGGGCCGATTCGCGGTAGAAACCCATGTCCGCAACGAGCCAGATCCCGAGAATCCCGCAGATGATTGCTGCTGCGCGGGCCAGCGGCGGGATCTCGCCGTATTCCTCATCCTTGTGCTCCTTGAGCATTCGGTAGTTAACGATGAGGACGATGATGCCGATGAGCATCAAGCCGAACAGCGCGATGTACTTGAAGCTCATGATGCCAAGTGGGTTGAGGATGACATCTGAATCATAGGAATTGCTACTCTGACCGAATGGTCCGAACCATGCGGGCTGCACGAGGATGACCGCGCAGATCGCGGCCACGATGAGGAATATCTGGAACATCTTCTTGAGGAACGCGTTCTCGGGAAGGGACAGGAGCACGTCCCGTCGCTCGACAAAATAGACGATTATACACAAGAAGAGAGCAGAGAGGAGGCCAACCATGAGCAACATTTCCCACCCGTCGGAGCCGTGCATCATATTCGAGAACATGTCGGGTTGCACGTTCTGAATCAACTGGGCGTAGATCATGCCTAGCACGGGCTGGACGATCAAGCCACCAAGTCCCCACGCTATGCTGTAAGCGCCGACCCAGTCCCAATGCGCCTTTTGATCGGCCGTCTTCTTGTCCTTGTACTGCAACATGGCCAGCAGGCCCACGACAAAGCCAAAGTACGAGATTGCCGCAGCGGTCCTGTGGAAGGTGAGGATCCACATGGTCGGGTTGAACCACCACGCCAGCTCGTTCGGGGTCGTGTAGCTCAGCGAGATGGTATCAGCGCCGGGCGTGAGCATCGCCGAGGCCACCATGTTGATCAGGAAGGTCTGCCAGAACACCGTGATGGCATAGCCGAACACCAATATCAGCTTCATCCGCTGCGATATCCGGTCATAATTGAGGTAATACACATACAGGAAGAAGATCTCGAGCACGAACGAGATGATCTCGATGAAGAGCGGCCAGAAGTACAGATGAAAGATGATGCTGATGAATCCGGGGAAAAGACTCGTCATGATCGCGAGCCCGCCAACCGCGAAGGTTGCCCCTGTGCTGAAAAGCACGACATTGAACTGAGCGAGCGATCGGGACAGCCTGCCGTACTTGTCCCGATGGGACCGCGCGTATGACAACTCGGCGATAGCGAGAACCCATGACCCGCCGAGGCCGAGATTCGCCAGCATGACATGGCCGAGCATAACGGTGGCTATCAGGATGGACGTCGTCTGGCCGCTCAACGAGATGATCGGCAGGGTCTCGACGGTGGACGTCGAGGTGGCTTGGCTGACGAGACTTTGAGGAAGTATGCTCCCACCCTGGAACGGGACGACGATGAAGGTCAGAATGACGCAAAAAATGGCAAGGGCGATGACGAGTGCACTTACCTTGTTGAGTTTAAACTGCATGGTGTTACCGTTTCATCAACCGCTATTTAATTGGATCCTTCCTATGACGATAGAATCGAGCTATTGATACCGTTTGCCAAAGTTTGCAAGCTTGACCAAAGCGCCATATCAGAAGTCGAGCGTGGTACAAGGATTCGTTTCGTTTTCAGAGATGATCGGCAAGAGCTATGACGAGCGAACGCAATCATCGAGTTCTTCTCTCATCGAGAGTTTTCCATTTTTCCCCTTGCCTTCTCAAGAATGTCGTCCTTGGCGAGCACCTTCGCCAAGGAATTGTACGGGATCGTGAGCATCGTGAACATGTAGAGGAGGATCCTAGCTACCGGCGTTCGCAGGGCAATGGCGATGGCATAATCGCGCAGGACGGAAAACACGATCCCCTTCAGTGTCCCGACGGCCATGCCGAGGCCTGCCCTCGTCTGGGCGGCCCGCGCCGCGATCTTGCGGAAGTGATCGTAGGCTTTTCCCAGCTCGTCCACGTCCAGCGACGGGTCATCCAGCGCGTGCGACAGGATGTAGGCGAGGAACTCGGCGTCCGCGAAGCCCGTGTTCATGCCTTGACCGCCGATCGGTGACATGGTATGGGCCGCGTCGCCGCACAGGAACACGTGCCCGCGGTGGAAGGTCTCCGCTATGAAATGCTGGACCCGGAAGACGCTGTCCCACGTTTTATCCTTGGGATCAAGCGGGAAGCCGGTCCGCTCGCTTACGAGCCGCTCGATGAAGCCCGAAGGAACCGGTCGACAGAACGACCCGGTCTGCACGATCCATCGGCGTGAGCGAACGGGATGCACCCCGATCGGGAAGGATTCCACGGTACCGCGCCGCGTGAACCACATGTGGGCGTCCTCGCCATACGGCGAGCGATCGATATAGTCGCCCATGGCAAAGGTCGGCCGGTAATAATTTCCCTTGAACTCAATCCCTGCCTGTTTCCTGCCGATGCTTCTTTCGCCGTCACAGGCACACACGAACGGAGCCGTGAACGTGTGGTTCTGCTCGCCATTTGCACCGGTGAACCGTGCAGTGACGGTCACGGCATCCTGCCCCCTCAGGACCTCGACCATCTCGTGCCCACGAAGGAGCGTGACGCAGTCGAACCGCGCAAGGCTCTCCTCGAGGATGGCCTCGGTCTTTGACTGCGGCAGGGAAAGGACGTACTGGTAGCGGGACGGGAGGCTCCTGACCCGGGCCGCGCCGAGCACCACGGTGTCGTGGACCTTCCCCCCCGTTGCCCTGATACCCTCGGCCGAGAACCGGGCGTCAAGGCCGACCGACCGCAGGATGTCCAGGGACGGCGGGCTGATCCCTATCGCGCGGGACCCGGGCTTCCGGGTCTTCTTTTTCTCCAATATTAAGGTGGAGATGCCGAGCGATCCGAGCATATTCCCGAGCAGGAGCCCGACTGGGCCTCCGCCGATGATGATGACTTGTGCGTCCATAATTCGTTCGCGACGGGCTAGCTGATATACTGCAATGAACTTTACTTCAAGATGGTTTGATAATAATCTTTACCTTTTGTTTAGTTCCAAAATAAATACGCATAAGTGATCCTTTCAAGATTGATGGCTCTTAGCTGGACTGCTTTTCTTATTGTTAATTTCTATTGTGCCTTGTAATTGTTATTATTCAAGATAATTCTCCCAAAATACAAGATGTACATGATATACTTTGTGTAATTGAGAAATCTCGCCGGAATAGTAGTTCATGTTGATGCCCGCGATGAGCTGGAGTGCGCAATTACGACTGCCATGTCGATGACGGTCCGGTCCAGCACTACAGCATCGTCGACACGCGGTCGACCGACCAGCGCCCTTGGACGACTACGGATCCAGCTTGCGATGCTCCCGCGCAATGCGGTGACATCAATTTGAAACATTATACAAAATGGTGGTCAGTTAGTAAAATTGATCAAATTCCATGCAAGCATCTGTATGAATTGCATGTAAACAAAACTTATTCTCGGTGCAGCCTTCTTGGTCATGCTGCTCTCGGAACTCGGCGCTGCTGGTCTCTCAGCCTAACCGCAGCAATGGTTCCCGCAGGATGGAACCTCCATCATGGCCATGTTAAAATTCGCGCGATTATCATCAAAGCTTGCTCGAAAAAACCGATTTGCCGTCAACGCTCACATCCAGACGGCGTGAAAGAGATATCAAACAGAACCTTGATGCCAGATGATTTGAATGAAAAACTCGGATAACTATAGGCAAGCCCAATGTTGTATCAATTGTGAGAACCTCGACACAAGTTTGCATGAGATCTGCTGCAAGATAGACGAAGAATATGTAGAAGAGACCGGCGTTTGCGACCGCTGGATATCGTCGCAATAAATGATACCCAGGGAATATAGATTGAACGATCCTTGTTGATCGCGTTTAATGAGCTTGGATCGAACGACCTGGCGATCCATGTCGGTCTAATGGGCGAACTCAGGTTCGTCCTTGTTGTTCTGCTGCTCTGGTGGCTCGGACGCGCGGCAACGTCAGCAACATCCTAAGCCTGTGATTTTTGTTTCGATTTGACCTCACGCGCAAGAGCATCGTATGGAGGGTACTCGGTGGTATCTGGTGCTTCAGCGTGCTTGGCTAATCAACGAGCCTGATCGATGCCCTCACGATTGCAGCAAGCCTCAGCACATACATCGTGTATTTTGCGCTGGGCGACAGTATGCCCTCGTTATTTATTTGCCCATGTCGTTCCGTACGTATAAGTCTTCAAGGGGTCCATTAAGATCGCCTTTATCCGCCAAATTCCTCCAGTAGAAGATCAATCCCAATTTTCCCGGACTCCTACGAAAAAGGCAGGCGATGAGTGTCATCCAGAAGATTGATATGTTTTTTTTATCGCTTTCAGTCATTGTTCTTGCTATCTTTTTTCTTACCGTACATTTTGAAAAATAATGTTTTACCTTACTGAAATTGCCCGTAAGAGAGCGTCAATTCAAAACAGGGTGCAAGAATAAATGACGACCGCAGTGAATCACGCCGAAACGCCTTCACCACGCTTGAATTTGAACACGCTCGCGTCATTTTGCAGGAATGCCACGATCATCGCCGGCGATTACGTTAAGCTTTACTTGACGAACATTCCATTGGGCATCAATTTTGATATCACGTATAACTGCAACCTACGATGCGAGCATTGCTATTATTGGGCTTCAATTGCCGCGCTGGGCATCAAGAAGAAGGAATTGAGCGATGACCAGTGGACTGATGTTTTCAAGCATTACAGCACTCTCGGCGTGCAGAATGTTTCGCTTACAGGGGGTGAACCTACGCTTCGGATGAATGTCATTGAAAAAGCTCATGAATATTTTGACCACGTTCAAACCGCGACTAATGGCATCATCCGGATTCCCGAACACGTGCAACCCGGTGGGATCTGGCTTTCCATCGATGGTCCTGAAGAAATCCACGACAAGATCCGCAGATCGAAAGGCGTGTTCCAACGGCTCCAACAAAACTACCAAGATGACAGCCGGGTACTCGCGTGTTCCACGATCTCCACGACGAACTACAAATACATCGAAAATATCGTGAAAATCGCCGAGAGCATGAACCTCAAGGGTGTCGTTTTCATGATTTATTCCGGATCGCACGAGAGCCCGTTGTTACCGCAAGGAAAGGTATACTGGACGGTCATGAAGGAATTGCACCGTGTCATCAACGAATACAAGGACTTCGTGCTCATTACGGATGATATGTTGCAGGCTTACCACAACAAGCAATTTGTTAAGAGTTGCCCGTTTACGAGGCCTCGGCCAAGCATCGTCTCGTATTATGCGGATATGACTCGCAAGCGCTGCGTGATGGGAGACAACGCGGACTGCTCGGCGTGCTCGTGCGCCGTGCCAGTTGCCTTCTACGTGTTGAGGCACAACTTCACGAATCTCAACAACTACAAGAGCATCATGCGGATATTATTTTGATAGACGAGGACTGCCTCGATGGAGAATTCAAGTAGTTGACTTTTCGACTCTCGCCGCACTCCGTCCCCCCGTGTTCTGGGCCGACGCCTTCCTCGAATTGCTCCCGCTCATCGGGATTCTCTTATAGATTTTTTTCGCGGCCATCGATACGTTGATTAAGAATTAACATCAAACGTGTCAAGAATATGGTAGTCGTTATTCGGTAAAAAGCATGGCAATTACTCAATATCGAGCCTTTTTTGGATGAAAGTACCGTCTCGAGTCATGCACAAGTCGCCATCACCATCAACGATATTCGCATATCGTGCCAGCATGAAAACCAAATCGGAGAGACGGTTGATATATTTTATGAGCTCTGGGTTAACGGGTTCTTCTTCTGCTAATCTGAGAATCTGACGTTCCATGCGCCGCAAAGCAGTGCGTGCCACGTGCAGGTATGCGGCGGCTTTTGTTCCGCCGGGAACGACAAAACATTTGACGGGAGCGCCGAGAGCGCACATTTCCGCATCCAAGTCGTCTGTCAATTGCTCGACGAACAGCGTGTCGCTTTCCTCCACTTCCTTAAAAGGATGTCCAGCCCCGGACGTGGCAAGTTCCGATGCAACGAAATAATTTCGTTTTTGAATGTCTTCAATGATGGTGAAGAGCCTTGATGAGGCAAATATCTTGGCAACGCCGAGGCTGGCGATGAATTCGTCAACCGTCCCGTATGCTTCGACTCGCGGGCTGATCTTTTGCACTCGTTCCCCGGAAGAGAGGTCCGTCTCGCCCGTGTCTCCGTCCCTCGAGTAAATGTGTTTTGGCATTTGTGGTCATCAATCCGATGAATGGAATGATCTAAAGTGTAGTGGAAAAGAAGTAAAACATTGGTTGCCTTGGACATTCGAGTGCTCAGGAATTGAGCTCCATTTAACCGGTGCAAGCACGTTCATGACAGCAAAGGTCTTGATGGTTCAAGGGACGAGCTCCTATGCGGGAAAAAGCCTGCTGGTGACCGCGCTATGCCGCATCTTTGCCCGCCATGGCGTCCGAGTGGCCCCCTTTAAGGCCCAGAACATGTCCAACAATGCCGCCGTGTGCCTTGATGGCGGCGAAATCGGCCGTGCCCAAGCATTGCAGGCCACTGCGGCGCGGGTCGAGCCAACGGTTGACATGAATCCCGTGCTCATCAAGCCCGAGGCAGATGCACGGTCTCAGGTGGTGGTCTTGGGGCATCCGTGGCGATCCACGAGCGCCGGAAATTATTACCGCAACAAGGCCTTCCTGTGGAACCATGTCACGGGTGCGCTCGATCGCCTGCGCGCCGCGTATGACTTGATCGTCATCGAGGGCGCAGGCAGCCCGGTGGAACTAAACTTGCGCCAGGGAGACATCGTGAACATGGCGATTGCCCTCCACGCTCGATCGCCGGTGCTGCTGATTGGCGATATTGACCGCGGGGGAATCTTTGCCCAGCTCCTAGGCACGCTCTGGCTGCTCGAGCCGGATGAACGTGCCATGGTGCAGGGGCTCGTCGTTAACAAGTTCCGTGGTGACATGTCGCTGTTTTCCGACGGGGTGAGCATCCTGGAGGAGAAGGGCGAGGTGCCAGTCTTGGGGGTGATCCCGTTCGTGAGAAACTTGTACCTTCCTGACGAAGATGCGGTGGCCATCGAAAACAATACTTCCAGCGAAGAGGCTTCAACCCGCGCGGTGGACATTGCGGTGATCGGGTTGCCCCACATCGCCAATTCAGACGACCTCCTGCCATTGCGCGCTGAACTAGGCGTGCACGTGCGCCACGTGGCAGCCACGCGCGAGCTCGGGTCTCCCCAAGCCATCATCATCCCCGGCACGAAGACCACGATCGCGGACCTGGCTTGGTTGCGCCGGAACGGCTTGGCCAAGGCCATCATCGATTTCGCCCGGCGTGGCGGGGCGGTGGTCGGTATTTGCGGGGGGTACCAGATGCTCGGGGAAACGATCCAAGATCCTGCACACGTCGAATCTAGTGAAGAAAGCGCGCCCGGGTTGGGGTTGCTGCCGGTCACTACCCGATTTCTCGCCGAAAAAGCAACGTTTCAGAGCACGGCAAGCATCAGGGGTGGAGACGGCTGGCTCTCCTCCCTCGAGGGCCAAACGGTGCACGGATACGAGATTCACATGGGCGAGACGCGGGGCAGCGACGCGTGGCTGGACATCAGTAGCCGCAACGGCCAGCCCGTTCGGGTCGCCGATGGCGCCGTCGGTGCTGGCGGGCGCGTCTGGGGATGCTACCTGCACGGCATTTTTGCGAATGACAACGTTCGGCAGGCATGGTTGAGCAACTTGGATTGGCAGGATGCCACGAACGCGGCATCTCAGGATGGCTTGGTCGATCGATCGATAGAATTGCTGTCTGACGTGGTCGAAGAGGCGCTGGATATGGAGCAATTGAAAAAAATCATATGGGGCTCCAAGGCTCCGTTTTGAACAATAACGACCTAAAGAGAGTGTGTTCTCGTTTCATCGACCGTACAAATGGGAGAGGATCGATAACAGGTCGTTCGAAGGAGTAAACATTGAGGATATCATCGATGTTGAGCAGGGATCATGGTAGCCCTTAATGCGGCAAAAAAATTGCCAGTTAAGTCGCTCCAGGTGCTAGCGGAATGGTCAAAAATGACGCGTGCCCGCCTCCATAATGAACAGCAACGGTCGGCGGCTCGCCCTGAGGGAGGAGCACAAAATTGTCCTTGTCTGCCCCCGCAATCGACAAGCGGATGGAGTGCCCTTTTCTGAAGAGATAGGAAACGGGGAAGAGCCCGAAGGTCATCCCTGCCAGTTCTCCCGGGACCAACGGCTCGGCATCGTCTCGCTTGAACGTGTGATAGGGGTCGATCTGCACGTACGGCGGTTGCTCATTGCTCAATTTTCGGAAGCAGGCACGCAGGCAGCCATCCGTTGCCACGAAAATGCGACCGTCAGGTTGCACATCTTCGATATATGCGAGGATTGCCCCGTCGGTCGAGGAGAAACTCGCGTACAACGTCAGGAACGGGTGACCGGTTACCTCCATGTCAGCATCGAGCGGGCTTGACGTGTAGGTCAGGAGTTTCTTGTCCCGGTTCTTTCGATCGGGATACGTCACGGGGAACCTGCCGCCTTCCAAGTGCTTGCCAAATCGTGAATACACGCCCGTTCCCGCGGAATAATCGACGTGGTACTGGTCTACACCCTCATCATTGCCGGGCTCGTCCGGAACCAAGCCATTTCCACGAAAAAGATAATACCGACGTTCTTGAAACCCTTCAGGTGGCCACACCATTGACTCCTTCCATTTCTCCTCGCCAAGCGTGTAATAGTGAATGGGTGCTTCATTGCCGATCCCGGAATCAACACCCTTCAAGTGATAGTCAAAAAACCGGGCCAATTCCGCCGCTTGATCGAACCGCGATGGTTGTTTCCCTTTCACGAATGGGCTCGAATTGAACTTGGCGTGATGGCCCCACGGACCAATGATCAGCTTGCTCCCCGACGTACGAACGTTCAAGTGGAGGTTGATGAGCTCGCGCGGGAACGATCCGTCGTACCACCCCGTGAACCCGTAGATTGCCGCTCCGGATTCTGCCATCTCATTTGCGTAATTGAACGGGCTCTCCGTGTCCAGCGTGGCTTCCGTGGTCGCGCTGGCTAACTGATCATCCCGGTAGGTCACTTTGAGCATGTCCCGATCGAGATACTGGTTTTCCGCGTGGTCGCCGACGGCTGCCGCGAGCATCGATCCATCTCGGTCCTCGTCCATGGGCATGATCCGCATGCCGAGAAACTTCAAGATCCCCCGAGCGATGGAACTTTCGGGCATGTCTGGGAGACGATTGGCATCCATCATTCGCAGCATTGATCCCACGTCGCGGATGAAACGGCTCGCCGTCAATCCGCCGACAAGAGTCGCGCTGTAGATATCGAACGGGGTGAACCGGGGAATGATGGCCTTGAGGGCGGGATGTTTCGCGGCTAGCATCCATTCCGTGATCATGCCGCGTGCGGAGATGCCCGTTGCACCTATGTTTCCATTGCACCACGGCTGGGAAACGATCCAATCGAGGATCTCGGTGGTGTCCTTGATGACCGCGGGCACCATGGCCGAAAGTTTCTGCCCGAACGATGCCCCGCTCCCCCTGAGATCCCAGAGCACCGTGGCATAGCCGAATCGAGCAAATCCCTCGGCCCACTCGCCTTGGCCGCCGATGGCGAGCTTCGCTGCGAGCTTCTCGAAGAACGGCGAGCGGAACGAGGCCATGCTGAAATACGGCGTGGGTATAATGATGGCGGGAACTTTCTCGCCTTCACCAAGTCCCTTGGGGAGATACGTGTACGTTGCAATTTTCACGCCATCGCTCATCGTGACATACTGCGCCGACCGGACCCATCCGTCGCTCATTCGTGAGGGAAAATTCCACGTGCTCGCGTCGGAAGTGATTGCTTTGCTCTTCCCTGCCATTTTTGATCACTTTTTTAGACCATGCGTATCATTAGTTTTTTAATCAAATAATATTTCACAAACACGCGTGGCTGGACAAGAAGTGTAGCGAGCTGGACAAGCATTTACTCGGCCGGGTCGAACGGTCATGCGTCAGGCGTTTCCGGTTCGTTTTCTACTTGGTCCAGCACGTGCGCCTCGATGCGGATGGTGACCGTGGTGAGCACGTGGTCCACGCAATACCGGACCGTGCATTCGTGGGGCTCGTCCAGCCCGAACAGGGCACCGCACCACCGGCAGGCGATTTCAGTTTTTCCGTTCATAATGCATTCTGAATTCATTACATTTGTTCGTTAACTACCTGTCGATCCTCGCCAATTTGAACGCCGTCGAGGCGACCCCCGCTGCGAGATAGAAATTATCAAGCAAGATAGCGGGTAAACCACCTTTCATTTTCGGTCGCCTGGCCCGGGTGCCAACCGAAGGACGAGAGCAGGTTCCGCATGTTGGCATCGATTCCGACCCGCAACGAAACCGACCGGATCACCGCATGAGCAGTGCCATGGCCTCGAGCACGATCGTGATCACGACCGGGTTCAGCACGTTGTCGGCAATTGGCAAGGAAATCCAATCTACCGCCAAGAACACGAGGGATGCAACGATTGCGAGCACCCATCCCCACTTGAACGGGAACAGGAACAAGATGGCAATGACGAGAGCTGTCACGAACCCGGCAGCGAAGCCCTCGATGCTCTTGACTTGACCGAACGGCCGCGCAACCTTGTGCTTTCCTCTTGCTTTTCCAAGGATAGCAGCCATCCCGTCCGCGAGCGTTGCCATGACCATTGCGGCGATAGGAATGGCAATGGCAACGTTGCCATCAGCTGGGCGGAACAGCATACCCACGATCCACGCGGCCGTCGAGCTCAGCAGCAGGTAGGTCTGGGCAGTCGGCGACCGTATCTCCTTTTCCCGCACGAGCGCGTGGATATGCCGGACGCCGTATTCTTCCCCGAAGAAAACGCGTTGCGTGTCGATGTACAATGACAAGATCGTTCCGCACAGCAGTGCGAGAAGCACTATCACGAGACGGGCATATATAGGATTCGTGAAGTGATAGTAATAGTTTAGCAATGGCACGAGTGCTGGCGCAGCAAGATAATAGGCGATCACGATCAGGAGCCCGGAGAGATGGAAGAGCTTCCGCACGATCTCGTTCTTAATGACGAGGTCGTCTGCATTTCCAGCCTGTTTCGCCCGAAACCGTTCTCCTCCCCTTGTCTTGTTGATCAGGTGCCGCGTGCCAGTTCTCGAAAAAAAGAACACTGCACACGCGATGCTCCAACAAAAGAGAAAGAACGAGTACGTCATCGGGATGATGCTGGCGAGCAAGCACGCCTCCACGAAGACTACCAGCACGATGCTAGCTGCCGACGTTGTCCATGCTTGCGGGTTATCGTGCCGCCGTCGCTTGACGACCACGCCGAGCACGACCGAGAAGAACGCGGCTTGGAACGCCAAGAATACGACCCCGATCACTGATTGATCGGCCATGCTAGAGCATCGCGGTGCACGGTTTAAAAATCACCAGCTGAACCAACTATTTGTTGCATGTCCAATCGGATGGGTTCTTCATCTTCATCCGTGCCAAATACCTGAAAAATTCGAAGAGACTTGCAAGGAAATAAAATCGGGAAAGAAAATTTCTCACGGGGATCTCTTGATTGAAATGCCAACGTGGGGCGATTCGTGGATGAAATCAGGCAAAACAAAATAGGAAATAATATCATTCCATATCCGTGAAGGCATTTGTGGTTTTATCCCACGATTTCGCGACTATCGAAAATTGGCCATCTTTCAATTTAATCGCGATCAAGTTCGGCGGCAAGTGTTGCCAGGTACCCGTGTTGAAAACGTCGACACTTGATGCGCCGGCCACCGAGATGGTAAAGTGTTCGGCTTTGTGGGTATGTCCGTAGATCACCTTCGAATAGCTGGTAAGCTTATTCTTTTGAAGGAACTTCTCGATTTCATGCTTCCGATAATTGACATCGTGGTTATTTTCTTCCCGCTTCTTGATCCAACTATCATGCTGTTTCCTGGCCTGCTTGATGTCTTCCAATTTCAGCCTCTCGTACTTTCCTGGCTTTCCGACCGTGGCGTGGATGCCTTCAACGGTGTCACTGGAGTGTTTCTTGATGTCGGCATTGTAGAGTATGTCGATGATTTCCTTGGCTTCTGGAAGATTGTGCATCAAGTCTTTCCAGACTATCCCGAAAACATCGTTTTCTCCCGGGAAGAATTGGTAGCCGTGCGACAACAAGACCTTGCCGGTCGTCGTGCCCTTCAAATCTTTAAGGTCAACGTGTGTTGTAATGGCCATTTTGTCGCTGCCGTCGCTGGTTATGCTGATGTACTGGCAAAAATTGCTGGGTTTCAAGAACGTGCTGAATTGCCCTTCGGCATGCTTGACTAACATCTTTACAAACCCATCCCGTTTCTTAGCGAAATTGTAGAACGCGCCTATGCCATACCTGACCGGGATCTCGTGATTACCGAGCGCGATCTTTACATTAATGCGACTGCAAAGTTTATCAATCTTGGCAAAAACATTCGTGATTTCGGGAAGTTTTACCAGACCAGAAGGATCTTGGCAGATATAATCGAAAAAATCACCGATTATGAGAAGCGCCTGCATTTTACTTCCGTTATCGAGAGCCGCATCGAGCGAACCTAACGTGCGATCGAGAAGCTTTGCATGACTCCCGATCGCGCCCACGTGCGTGTCCGAAATAACCAGCACATCCGGTTCTTCATTTGTCAAGAAGTTGTTGAAATTTTGATCAAAAACTTCAACATCGATATCTTCCTCGTCTTCTTTCTTAATGGTTTCGACGTATTTTTCTAGGTCCTTGCTCAGTCCAATCCTTTTTTCTCCGGATTGTTCTGCAGTCGCTGATTCATCTTCCATATTCTATCAACCGTGACATTTTCGGTGACCACTGATTTGGAAGATATGCATTTAAAGCATTAGCCAAGTCGACTATTTGTCCTATCAGGAACGATCGAGGATGACATTGCCTCTTGCCTTCACGCTTCTTGTTTGACATCAGTTTAGATATATAAAACTTGAAGTGAAACGTGATTTACGGCAGCGAAGCGATGATGGGCACATGACATACAAGAAATACATTGCCCTGTGTATGATTATTGCACTGATAGCTGAAAATCGAAAATCGACCGCTGCGAGGTAACCAGGAGCGAGGCAATTCACCATGGCGATGACCATCCAAAATCTGCACTTCCGCGCACTTGTCGAAACTGACATCCCTGCCGTTCTGGAACTCACAAAGAGTATCTGGGGTGGGCATGACTACATGCCAACGGTCATCGAGCAGTGGGTCGTGACGGGGGCCGACGAGGCCTACCTGTTCGGTGCGTTCGATGACGAGGAAACGATCCAACTCGTCGGTTTTGGCCGCATTCTCTGGTATTCTCGGGACATAGCTTGGTTCGAGGGGGTGCGAGTGGTTCCCGATCGGCAGCAATCAGGCATCGGTTCTGCAATTTTCGCTCACGGGATTGAATATGCAACCGGTGCTGGCGCCAGCGTGATTCGCTACGACACCGGCCCGCAGAACGCGGGATCCATCGCCTTGGGGAGGCGATATGACTTCATTGAGATCTACCGCCTGATCGGCACGTACGTGGGCCGAGAAGAGCTTTTAGCTGGCGAGTTTGCCACCGACGACGCGGAGGAGATCCCGCCCGAAATGGCCATCGACCGCCTCAAGGAGGTGGAGAGCCCCCCTATCGACATGCTATGCATCGGGGCCGAATTCGTTCCGCTCGATCTCGCCTGGATCGAGGGCGGGACTTGGACGTTCGTGGCTAACGAGGGCGCGGTTGCCACCATCAGGCACCATGATACGTCAGGTAACATGGACATGCCACCCCCGAATGTGCAAGTGATGGTCATCAACGGGAGCGGTGATGCGATCGCGAAGCTGGCCAAGGCCTGCGCCGCGAAGGCGTTCGAAAACCCAATCGTCGAAGTGGTCAGTATCATGTGCCCGGAATCGGCAGTGCAGGGGCTGGTCGACGCCGGGTTCCACCGCGAGGAAAGATTCAGCGGGCTGGTGCTGTTCGAGAAAGTCCTGCGTTGAAACGGGGAAGTGCTATCCAAGTTTTGTTTTTTACAAAAAAAGAGAGAACATGCAGGGACAGGAGCTTGGATCAAGGAATGCTCTTCAATTTCTTGCAATGCAGCCATTCAAAGCTTAGGCGGTTCGTGGGAACGACAACAACGCGCATCGTGAATTCTGCCCCCCATGCCAGGTGCAGGTGGTGCGCTGAACCAGTTGCGGGGCTTTCCTTCCATAATCGCAAAGGAAGACTTGCCTTCGTTTGGTCGGCACAATTCTCATAAATCTCTCGCGGGCATGTTTATCTGCCTGCATGCAAACCGCTGGCGGAGAAAAGCAAACGTTCAAGAAAATCATGGTCGGCGTGGATGGGTCGGATCACGGAAAACGTGCATTGGAAGTTGCCGTTGGGATGGCAAGCATGAACGATGCTGACCTGTACGTGTTTCACGCCATACTTCACCATTACAATTTGCCCCTGTTCTCGATGTCTCCCGGTGACGCCTTGCAGATGGAGTACCTTCTCTTCAATGCAAACGGCAATGTATCGGCAGAGGACCTGTATGAAGAATCTGGCCGGCAGATCCTCGAGCAGGCTAAGCAGCAGGTCTCTAGTCTGGACCCCGAGCTGAAGGGCGAGGTGAGCTTCATCCTCGATACCAAGCTGACCCCGCCTGAGTTTGCGGAGCAGTTCTCACAGGAAAATGGCATCGATCTCATCGTTCTGGGCTGCATCGGCCAGCATTCCCGGGCTAAGACCTTCATGGGAACGACGGCCACGCGGATCGTGGACACTGCTCCCTGCACGGTCTTGGTCGTGCGCTAAAGCCTCGCCGAAACCGGTCAATCAATAACGTGCAACATCACGGTGGAAGTGATGACGATGTTCAAGAAAATCCTCGTTGGGGTTGATGGCTCCGACTATGCCAACAAAGCGTTGAAGGCCGCGGTGCGATTGGCCAAAGCTTACGACGCGGAGTTGGCCGTGTTTCACGCGATCGAGCGTCTTCCGGCTCGCCTGCCCCTTCCCGTAGCCCAAGCGGTCCCGGTCGGGGCGAGGGTCATGTTTGTCGATTCGAAACTGTATTCGACGAGAGACGTGATGCTCGATGCCGGCCGCCAGGTCATAGACCAGGCGAGAAAAATCGTCATCGCAATTGACTCCAGGTACGACACGCGCGTGAAGTTCGACCTCGTCAACGCCCCTTCTCCCGTGGAATATGCGGTCAAGTATGCAAAAATGAATGTGGTCGATCTCATCGTGGTGGGGTGCCACGGCCACCATGCGACCAGGCGCGAGTATCTGGGTTCGATCGCTGCTCGACTTCTCAACGATGCCCCGTGCGCGGTGCTCGTTGTTAGATGAATGGCCACCGGTTCAGTGGCCTGAAAGGGGAAAAAGGAAGATGGTTCAGCGGCGGACCAGCTTGAACCCGATGTTGGGACCCATTTGCTGCTTATAGGCGAGGCTTATCCAGAGCATTGCGAGGGACTCGATGAGCTGGGCGGCGGGCAGAGGCCCGCAATCGACGACGTCAAACCCGATCTGGGAGGCCAAGTCGGTCACAATTGCTTTCGCGTCGGGATCATCCCCGCAGATGAACATGCTCATCGGTTCCGACCCGTAGACCGGGTTCAGGTAATTTCCCGCCCCCGTGTTGTTGAAGGCCTTGAACACCTTCGCGCCGGGGGCCCAGCCAGCGATCAACTCCGCCGCTGACGTTCCGGGGTCGACGGCGAGGCCAGACATGTCAGGTTTCAAGGGATTGGTGCAATCGATGACGATCTTTCCATCGAGACTGCTCGCGACCGACTCGACGACGTCATATGTCGCGTGCCACGGGACGGCTATGACGATGACTTCCCCGAAGTCCACTGCTTCTTGTATGGAGCCCGCTCGGGCGCCGTTGCCTACCTTTGCCAGCAGGTCCTGTACCTTTTCGTCGTCGGGGCTGCGGGATCCGTACATGATATCGTGGCCTTGGCCTGCCCATACTTGCCCCAAAGCCCCGCCGACGTTACCAGTTCCAATGATGCCAATTTGCATGCCACGTAAAGACGATATTGGTGATTTAAACGCGTCGCTTCACGTTCATGCGCGCGGCTATTTCAGGGACGCGTGAAAGTTGCGGTAAATCTCTCGGGCCGCGTCCTGCGACCGCTCCGACAGGGACCGAGTGATCGCGTTCACCAGCACGTCGATGCACTCCTTCTCCCAGATCGCGCCCTTTTCAGCCGACGCGTTGGTCCGCGGGTCGAGGCCATGCACCCCGCACGTCTTCGCAAAGGTGGCTGGGTCCATTTCCTCGGTCGTTGGGAGGGCACCCATGTCCACCAGCTCGGGAAACAGGGACAGCCCTAGCGAGGTCTCCAACGTTGCGGCGTGGTCGCCGCCCTGCTTGAGCCTGGACAAGAAGTAGTATTCCGGGCCCGCGATCATGCACAGGTCGGGATATTTTTTCATCAGCTTCATGGAAAGGGCCTCCATAAACTCGACCTGCTCGCGCGGGTAGTGGCCCACGAAGGAGACGATGACCTTGAACCCTGACGCGTGAAGTTGGTCGAAAAACGTTGCCTGCTGGACTCGAAGGGCCTTCGCGGGGTGGCGGTACGTGAACGGGAAGTTCATCACGTTGTACGCGCCGTGGAACATGGTCGGGAACAGGACACCCCCGTCGAGGGCATCACCGACCTTTCTAAGGATGGCCTCTGCCTTGACGCCGTCGAAGCCGAGGGGCAGGTGCTGGCCGTGCCACTCGAGTGAGCCGATGGGCACGAGCGCCAAAGGACAGTTTTTTATGGCCTCTTCGAACTGGCCGGGCCTGCAATGGATGTATTCGACGAACATGATTGTGTCATTCTTTCGCGTTGGTGATATTAACATCAGTTCCGGATGAAAGTTGATATTCATTTTTGTCGAATCGAGAGCCAGTTTTGACCAGCTGATTCTTACCGCTCTTCATGACCAAGAAAAGGTCAAAAAGGCCGACGATCCGGCCATTACCTTTT